>JAEEGK010003269.1_pt1 | contig 40493 bp, 20 predicted proteins | sample 8958771 | NCBI WGS metagenome assembly JAEEGK01 (sample SAMN16246547, study PRJNA631951) | gut metagenome | biome: gut microbiome; feature: rumen; material: SC-attached | host: Bos | place: Iran: Karaj | collected 2018-10
AAAATATGTTATTTAAAATTATTATTTATTTTTTTTATATTTAAAATATTTATTTTTATTAAATAATGTATTACAAATTATATATGATATATAAAATTTAAAATATTTTTTGAAAATGAATTTAATAATTTCAATATTTTTAGTTTTATTTTATATTATAAATTGAAAATTATTTTTAATTTCAAAATATTTATTTGTATATTTTTATTCAATTGTATTTTTTTATTTTGAAATTTATTAATATTTTTATATTGAGAAACTTTATTATTTTTGAAATTAATGATTAAAAAAGATTAAAAAACTTAATCTTAATAAAAATATAAGTAAGTAGTTATATAAATTTAAATCAAATAAATTTTATTATTAATATGTTTATGTTAAATATTTATTTAAATTTTTATAACTCAATGTTTTTATAAAAAAATATTTATTTAAAATGAATCCAATAAAAAAATATCTTTTTTTTACTTTTATTTAAATTATTTTATTTTGATTTGATTATTATAAAAGAAAATATTCATTATTTAAATAATAATAAATATTAAAAAGTTTGAATAAAAATTAAAAATTAATTTCTAGGCATACCACAATCGGGACAGAATTTAGAATTATTTTTTTTTTTACCACATTTTTTACAATTCCATATAATATTTGATTTATTAAAATTCAAAGTATCATTATCTTCATTTTTTATTGAACTATTCTTTCTAATATTTTTCCTTTCATCAAATTGAAATATATTTGTTTCTTTATTAAAAGTTGTTAACTCATTATCATTATAAATAATATCATCATCATCATCAGTATCATTTTTTTTTCTATTAGATTTACTTCTTAAAACTTCAATAGAACTATTTTTTTTATCTAAAAAATATTCTATACTTTCTTTTAAATTTATATTATTAACTTTTATTGAATTTACAGTTGGAATTTCATTAAGAAATAATGCAGAACTTCCTTTAATATTACTACTATCTTTAAGTAAATTAAAGCTATTTGAATCTTTTATTGATGTTGATGGTAAAACATTTCTAACTCTTTTACAACACCAACATTTAATAAAAGTATTTTTATTTTTTTTCTTACAATATAAACATATCCATCCTTCATTTGATGAAATTGTACTTGATGATAATTTAGATCCTTTTTTTGAACTATTTACATATTCTATTGCTTGATTTACTTTATTTGATGATTTTCTTAACAATGATCTTGAAGATCTTCTACTTACTGCATTTAAAACATTTAATTCTCTACTTTGATCAAACTCATTACAAAATTTGAATATTTTCATATATTCATCCGTATCAAATACTTGTTCTTTATCTGATTCTGTATTTTTTATATAATTTGAATAAAATAAAACAACTGGATGATAATGATTATAAATAACATTTTTTATTAATTCTTTATATGATTGAAATCTTTTCTTTAATACATCATCAATAAAATACCAAATATTATTTGTATTAATTGCACAAGTATAATGTCCATTATAAAAAAGAATAATAGCATATAAATGATAATCTTTTTTCATTCCTTTTACATCTAGTAATCTAAATAAATCAAAATTCGTTTCATTTAAAGGGATTAAATTAAATAATTTACATACATCAGTCATTTTTGGAATTGGATTATCCCAAGTTAAATTAATAACAAGGTAAGGATTAGATTTACCACATTGAATTAATTCTTTTTTAATATTTGGTTTTTCACATGTACAATCAGGTAGTTTTAAATTTGGAGGAACTTTAGTATTTATATCTTTGGAATAAATAAATAATTTATTTCTAAATAATTGATTTGTTTTATTATGTAATTGTTCTAATATTTCAAAAACAAAAATTTCATATATGAAATAATTTTCATCATATAAAGTTTCATTTATTTTTTCACATGAATTACAAGAGTTTGTTTCTTGTAATTTAATAGAAAAAAATTTATGAGAAAGACAAGATAAATTACAATTATATTTACTCGCATTAAAATCATTTAAATTTTTATTATTAACTTTATATAAATGAATTGCATTTAATATATGATTTAATATTTCAACAGGATCTCCACAAATTCCTGGTTCAATATCTTTAAAAAGTTCAGATAATTTTTTCCTTAAAATATTTACATTTAATATATTTTTTGTTTCAACTTTTTGATATTGTTGATATTTATTAAATAGATTTTGTATTTCTAATAAAAAATTATTTGTATCATTTTTAAAATCTATTTTTAAATATTCTTTTCTAAATTCTGGACTGTGATAAAGAATTTGAATTAATACATTTATAAAACAATTATTACTTCCTCTACTATTTATCATTGGAATTATTAGATTATCTATTTTTTCTTTTTGATTTATATCAGTATTACTATTTTCTACTATTGGTTTATTATCTTCTTTTTCATTTTCAGTTTTTACAAATAGTTTATAAGGTTTATTTTTTAAGATATTATCGTTTCCTATTTCTTCCTTTTCTAATATATTTTTATTATTTTTATTTGATAAAATATCATTTCTATTTATATCATTGTTATCCAATGATGGTGTTTTTTTTTCAGATTTATTTTCTGAAGTATTATTTGTTGGTTTATTATTCATTGGAAACATATTTGGATCATTTATTATTTGATTATTAGTTTTAACTGTATTAAATTTATTATTATTTATTGGTTGATTTTCTTTATTTAATTTTATATTCTCATTTTTATTTGTAAATGTATTATTATTTATTAAATTATTATTTTCCAAATTTGGTTTATTTTGTTCATTTTTTTTAATTAATATTTTATTTGGATGAAGATTATTTGGTATATTAGATTCTGGTATTTGATTATTTTTATCATTCTCATTTTTATTTACAATTTTTATCCCATGTATATCGGTCATTTTAGGATTATTATTCTCTATTTTTTGTTTATTTGGTTGATTTTCCTTTTTTATTATTTTATTTGCAGGATTTGGATTATTTTCCATATTTTTATTATTATTTTCAATTATTTGTTTCTTTTGTTCATTTTCTTTTTTTACTATTCTATTTGGTAAACGATTAATTAAATTTGCTTTATTATTGTTTTCATTTTTATTTTGTTCGTTAGGTTCCTTCCTTATCATTATTTTATTTGCACTCACCGGATTATTTTTAATATTATTATTTTCAAACATTTGTTTTTTTTTTTCAATTTCTTTAGATACACCTTTAGGTAAAGGATTATTTTTAATTATTGTTGGTTTATTTTCAAACATTTGTTTTCTTTGGTCAATACTCATTTTTTTTTGTGTTTCCTTTTTTGGTTGGGGAGTATTCATTCCATAATTATTTTCTTTATTTTTTAATTGTTCATTATTTATATTTTGTTTATTTTTTATTTCAATTTCTTGATTTAGATTTTTAGGAATTATTTCTGAATTTTGAACTTTTCTTTTTTGGTTCAATCTATTATTACTCATATTTTATTTTATATATTTTTTTATTATTAAATTAATATCATAATAAATTAATAATAAAAGTTAAATATATTTTATTAATAAAATTATTAATATTTGTAAACATTAATACAACTACCATCTCCTCCAGATATAATTGAATCAATACCATTAAATAAAACAGAATAATTTTTTTCAGTTTCTCCTGTATTAATTTTATATAAAGGCATCTTTCCACCTCTTATATCCCATATTTTAATATAAGAATCATAACTTGAAGTAACAAAAGTATTAGGATGATTTTCTTTATCATTACTTAAACTAATATCACTAATAAAACCATAGAAAGTTTCATTATCTTTAAATATTAAACTAGCTTTATTTTTATTTAAATTTGAATCTTTTATATCATAATATTTAATTGTCCCATCTTGATATCCTATTAAAAATGTTTTATTTGAAACTTTACAAATTGAACTAATATCTTTATAAAATGTATTTAAAGTCATATATAAATTATTTGTTATTATATTATATATATTTATATTATAATCATCTCCTCCTGTAATTAAATATTCTCCATCTAAAAATGAAATATGATTACATTGACTTTGATGAACTTCATTAAAAATATATGTTGGATGTAAAATAGTAGAATTTATTTTTCTTTTTTTTTTTGTTGATTGTCTATTTTCATTTAATGATAAATTTTCAGGTAAATTATATATTTGAACAATTCCTTTATTATCCATTGTACCTCCCATTGCAAAAATATTATAATTTAAAGGATTTAAATCAATACAATTAAAAAATTCATCACTTACTTTTTCATTTGAACATAATAAAGTTTGATTTTGTTTAATTGAATCAATATCATATATTTCAAATGTATTTAATGAATTTTTTAATGTTCTAATTAAAAGTTTATTTTCACTTTCTTTTCTTTTAAAATATTTAATATCTGTTAACAAAGCCAAAGCATCTTCATCAACATTATTCATATTTTTAAGAGTATATATTTTATTATTATTATTACCATTATAAAAAGAAACTTCTCCATTAAAAAGTCCAGCAATATATTCATAATGTTTTTTAGGATTATAATTCATTTCATTTAAAATAGAAATTTTTCTAATCCATTCATCTTCTTTTATTGTATTACTTTTTTCAGGTTCAGGAATTTCAAACATATAATATATTTCAATTTGTTTTTCTGTTGTTAAATTATTTTCATTTACAAATTCTCCTAATGAGTTTAATAATTTATTATCTCCTATAAAAAAAGAAAAATTCTTCTTTGGAGAAAGATTTAATAATTGATTAAGAAGTTCATTTAATTTTTCCACATTCATTATTAAAGGAAGATGAAAAACAGTTTGATTTGTTTTATATTCATCACTTAAATCAGTGATGAATTTTATTTCTATTTCCTTTTTTAAAATTTTATTTTTTTCATTTGACATTTTTAGATGATAAAAATTAAAAAAATTTAATATTTAAATTAAATTAAAATTAAAAAAAAACAACAAAATATATGGATGGGAAAAAAAAGAATAATATAGAAAAAAGAAATTTTGATAATACAAAATTAAAGTAAGCTATAAAATAAATATAATTCTTTAAATATACAATTAAATATAGTCAAAAAAAAAAAAATGATGAAGGAAACGAAGATTCTTTTAAATCATCTCGAGGAAGTGTAAAAAAAACATTCAAATTAAATTTAGATTTAAGCACATCAAATGCATCTCAAAAAAATAGTGAAAAAAATACAAAAAAGCCAACTGATAAAAAACCATTATATAAAGGTAAAAAAAATAATAAAGATAATGAACAAAGATATCCAACAACACCATCATCAGCAAAAAATTCTAAACATCCAAATGAAATAAATTCTCCTAAAAAAAATTCTATATTAGGTCATTTAAAGAAAAAAACAACTTGGAATCATAATATTCAAAAAACTACTATTATATTAAATTTATTTCTAGAAAAAGAACAAAAATTAATTAATGAAAATTTAAAATTTGCATTTGATAAAATTTCTTCTTTAAGTAAAGATATTATTTTTCAAAATTTATTAAATATAAAAAAACAAACAAATGATTTAATAACATTAATAAATCAACAAAGTAAAAGAAGTCAAAATGATAATCAAAATAATTCATTTGATTATACAAGAGTTTTATTAGATTTTGTTGAATCACTTACAAAAAAAATTGAATTAAGAAATTTAATTGATGACTTTGATGATGAAGATGATGGATATGCATCTTATGATAATTATGGAAATTCTTTTCAAAATACTTTTGGTTCAACTTATGAATTAAAAAATTTAAATTTAATTAATTTATTAGAAAAAGAAAATTCTATTTCTTTTGAATATCCAATTCAAAGAAAAAGAGCTTTATCATCAAGAATTGAAAAAAGATTAAGAAGAAGTAGAAAATCTTCTGAAGAAATTGAAAGGAGAATTAAAGAAAGAATGGATAATGCTGAAAAAAAAAGAGAAAGTTTAAAACAATTAACTATTGAAAATTCTAATAAATATAATGAAAAAATATATGAAATTAAACAAAAACAAAAAGCTGAAAGAAAGGAAAAACTAGAAAAAATTTATTCTAAATTAGAAAAAATGAATATTCAACAACAAAAATTTCTTGAAAGTAAACTTCAAGTAGTTAAACATGAACATGAAAAAATAACTGAAATTAATTATTTAAATCAATTAGAAAAAGAAAATAAAGATATGAGTCTTAAAAAAAAATTAGATATTTCAACAAAAAGAAGAAATAAATATTTACAAGATAGAATAAATAAAGTAAATCATAGATATAGAAAAACTAATGATATTGCAGAAGATTTAAAAGATTCTTTAGTTAATAAAATAGAAACAAATAATAATTCTTCTATTTTAGATGTAATGGAAAAGAAAAAAAATATAGAAAATAAAATAGAATTTATAAAAAAAGTTTTTAATGAAGATTTCATTTGGGAATTATTTGAAGCAGATTATTTTGATCTTGATGAATTATCAAATTTAACTTCATTAACAAGATTTGAATTAGAAAAATCAAAATTAAGAAAAGAAAAAGAATTAATTGAAAAATTATATTCTCAAAAATTTAAACAAAGAAAAAATACTTCAAATACAACAACAATAGTTAATCCAACAAATAATACAGGAGGAACTAGTACAAATATAAATGAAACTTTATATGAATATGATGAATTTGTTTATAATAAAGAAGATGAATATGAAGATAAACATAGTAGATCATTTAGTTATTTTAATGAAAATGATTTTCTTGATATTGATTATTTATTCTCTAGTAATAAAAAGAAAAAAAATAGAAAAAAAAAGAAAAAAAATAAAAATACTAATCAAGAATCTCTTCAAGAAATAAATGATAAAGAAATTAATAAAGAAATTGATGGAGATGAAGAAATAAGAAGAAAAATAATGAGACAAATGAATTCAATATCATTAACAGATTTAAGAAAACCTCAGAGAATAGAAAATGAAAATAAAATGAAAAAATATTTAGTTAAATCAGAATCAAATGGTCAATATATACAAAGTAGATTAATTGTTGCTCCAGAAGATTTAAATGTAAATACTTTAAATGATCAAAATAATACAAATAATAATAATAACAATAATAATAATAATAATATAACATCATCTCCTAATAAAAATCAAAATTTATCAAAAAAAAATTCAAAAGATATTGATTCAATTAATAAAAATTCTTCAAATAATACACCATCAAAAGGAAATGAAAAAGAAAATTCTATTAAAAAATCATCTTCAACAGGATCAAATAATCAAAAAGAAATAGATAAAGAAAAAATATTCCATGGATTAATTCAAGCATCAAATTTAGCAAATTCAAATCCAAATAATACAATAACAATAAATGATAATAATATTGCAAATATATTAGAAAATAATCAAATAACAATTAGATGGTGTAAAATTTGTAATATGATTTTACCAAATGATCAAGATCCAAATATTCATATTAATAAAGCAGAACATCAAAAAATTAAAAAAGAATATAGTTTATCAATTCAAGAAGAAGCAAATGTTATTATGATATTTAAATCTATTCCAGGAAATATTAATGATGAATTAAGAAATGAAAGAGTAAATGCAATTAAAGTAAGGGCTAAAAAATTAAAGCAAAAAATGTCTTTAAAAGCAATTAAACATGAAAATTATTTTTCATATAAACAAGATTTTCCTTCTGTTAATAAACAAAGAATTCAAAAATTAGCTTTTGATATTGAAAAACAAATTTTTCCAAATATAAAAGATTATGGAACATTAGAAAATTTATTAAAGGATTTAATTAAAATTTTAGAACAAAATATTCCAAATGATTTAAAATTATTTCGTCAAGTAAAAGTAATATTTGTTTTAGTTGAAGTATTAAAAAGACCACCATCTTGTCATAAAAGTGAAATAAAATCATTAGGAAAAATAATGGAATTAATAATAAAAATATTATTACACTTTTCAGTTCTTCCAGAAAATAGAAATTATATGATTGAAGCAAATAGAATAACAGTAATTGCAGATTTATTACTTTGGGTTTTAAATAAACCAACTAAAATTCCTTTAGGAATATCTTTTCTTCCAGATTTAATTCAAATTATTACTACTCATGTTAAACATAAAATTCCATTTGAAATTGTTTCTATGAAAGATGATTTATTAGAATATTTAATTTTATGTAATATTATTCCAAAATTCAAACAAAAATATCATAATTTAAATGGTACTATTGATTTTACTTCTGGTTCAGATTCTTTTTCAATGGTTTTATTAAAAAGTTTAGCAATGTTTGAAGCTATTACAAAACAAATTAATATTAATTTTTTAACTAAACCTGTTTATGTTAAACAAACAAAAATAAATGAAAATATTTTATATATGTTTGAATATTCTGAATTAATAGGATTAGTTCATTTATTATATGTTTTATTATTATCAAATGGACCTATAAAACCAAAAGAAAAAGTAAATGCACAATCAAAAACTGTTATTTCTTCATCTTTAGTAGCAGTTAAGATTTTAAATAATATTTGTAGAATTGATTTGAATTTAGTTCAAAATTTATTTGTTACTCCTTTAAATCAAGAACAAATTCAACATGTTATTATATATATTGTAAATTATTCATTAGAATATCTTGAACAATCTGATGAAGTAAAAGAATTACTTCATGAAACATTATTATTAGTTAGTTATCTTTGTTTACAAAATGAAAATTTCCAAAATGTAGTTAATAAAGGAGTTGTAACTATAATTCAACATATTTGTAATTTACCTTTTTCTTATTTTAGTGAAAAATTACTAAAAGATATTTTATTCCCAACATTAATTACAATGACATATAATAATGTAAGAAATACAAAAATATTATCAAATGAAATAAATTTAAAAATGTTAGTAATGTATTTCAAAGAAAAAATTCAATTAGAAAGAATTCAAGAAGAAGATATTTCTGAAGTATCATCAAGTATATATGAAGGAGGAAATAATAATAATAATAATATAAATAATAGAAAAATAAGAGAAGAATTTTTACAAGGAAAAATTTCAGAATCAAAACCATCAAAAGCTTATTCTACAACTTCAAGTTCAAAAAGTACACATGATATGGTAAATGGATTAAGTGATTTTGTAATTTTATCTCATAGATTTCCTGTTGAATTATGGGAAAAAGCTCAAGAATATTATTCTACTTTTGATATTGATAAAAATAATATATAAATCAATTTTAAATATCTTTCTAAAAATAAAAACTATTAAATGATTATAATTCTAAATTTTATTCTTTTAATTAAAAATCTTTTTTATTAATTATTAAATTATTATAATGATAAATTAGATGATCTTGATATTAAATTTGTATTTTTGATAAAAGAATTGTCTTGCATTTTTTCATCATCAATTTCAGATATTTAATCTTTTTTTTGACAAAAAGTCATTTTTACAACTGGGAGTATTAAAAAAAATAAAGAATAAAGACAACATAAAACAATAAATATTGATACGATAAAAAAACTTAATTGATAAAAACTATCATATTTAGGAACTGGAATAAAATAAGCAATTTTTGTATTATTCTTAAATCCAATAATATTTTCTCTAAATTTTTCATTTATATAAAGAGATAAATAAGCATCTATAAAAATTAAATATTTTATTCTTACTTATACTTAAAAATATAATATTAAAAATAAGACATAAAATCAAACAAATAAGAAAACATTTAAATTGAGGTAAACTTTTTGCACTAATACAAGTATTTAACCAAAAACAATGATGGTCAAAATTTGGTACACAAGCATTACAAACAACACAATGTACAGTAGTTGAATCAATAATTTTTCTACATTTAACACAAACTGGATGATTTTCTGCTTCTTCATATAATTTTGTTAATGATGGTTCCTCTTTTTTTTTATTTCTTTTTAAAAAAACTGCTTTATCAAAACATAAAAAAGATACTAAAAAATAAACAACAGGTCCATCAAAAAGAATAAAAAGTGTAATAATTAAATGAATTAAAAATTCTTCGCCTCCTAATTTTTCACCTATAAAGTTCTTTGAGAATAAATTTGATAAATTCAAATTTTCTACTTTTGTAAGATTGTTGATGATTTCAACTTCTTGGACTGTTAAATTATTTAATGAACATTTATAACTTTCAGATAGATTATTTCCATACATATCTTTACAAATGGCTCGTCTTAAAGCTAACTGAGTCACTTCTGGGATAAAAGGAACAAAATCTTTTCTTATTCTTCCTAATTTCAAATAATTAATTCTCATAATATAAATAATACTAGCCAAAAAAAGTAAAATAATAGTAAATAATAATAATAAATTATTACTATTCCCTTTAATAGCTTTTATTTCATTTTTATACCTTAATTTACCACATAAATTTATTTTTTTTAAAGTTTCAATCATTTCACTATTACAAATTTCTTCAGCTAAATTAATTGGTAATTGACCATCATTATTCTTAATATCTTTACTAGCACCTCTAACTAATAATTTTTTAATAACTCTAACATTTTTAGATTTAACTGCAAAATGTAAACAAGTATTTCCATCTTGATCTTTTGCATTAATATTTACTCCTAAATCTAATAATAAATCAATTACTTCTTTACTTCCATGATAACATGCATAATGTAAAGGAGTTATTCCATATTGATTAGGTAAATCTATTATTAAATGTTTTTTAAATAAATTTTGTAATTTTTCAAAAAAAAATATTATTGTATAACATTGATTATTCATTGCTGCATGATGAAATATATTATTTCTTTTTTCTTCAAGACGAAATTTATCTTCTGTTGTTTTTGATATTATTGAATATATAAATTTTATTATTTCAATATTTCCTCTATTTGCACATAATTCAAGAACTGTTTCTTTTTCTGAATTTTCTTCTAAAAACCATTCAAAAAATGCTTCTGTAAAATTTAAAAAGTCAATATATATATTAACTATAATTGAAACTATTTCATATTTATCTTCTTTTACTGCTAAATGAGCTAAAGTATTATCTTCTTCATCTTTTATTAATGTAATTTCTTTTTTTGAGTTAATAATTATTTTTTTTATTGATTCTTTTAAAACTTCAGGATCACTTTTTTTATATTTTCTAGCATTTGACATTATTTCATTTATTAATTTTCTCATTATTTTTCTTTCATCTAATGTTGATGATTTACTTGATCTATCTTGGGAAATGCTTGAACTTTTCTCATCCATTAAATAAAAAATGTTAAATAAATGAATTATTAAAAAAAACAAAATTTAATTTTTAAAATAATTAATTTATATAATATATTATTTTTTATAAATAGCATCTTTGTTATTTCTTTTTTACATTTCTATTTTTACTAATATTGTTCTTAAATTATATAATTTAAAATTATATATTAATAAAATCTATTTTTATTTAATTTTTTATATGAAAATTGAATTTTTAATTTAATTTTATTTTATTTTAATATTATAAATAAATTGTTATATGGCTGATATTCATTTAATTGATGAGAATACATTAGCAGATTTACAAATTTTAAAAAAAGATATTGAAGAAATTAATCAATTTTATCATGAACAATCAATGTTAAAAATACAAAAAGTACCAACAGAAAAAAAAGAATTTTTTGATATGTTTGAAAATAAAAATAATAATTCTCAACCAAGTATAGATTTAAATGAAAGTCATGAAAGTAAAAAATCAAAAGGTGATATTAAAGCAACAAAAAGAAAAATAATATATTCAACAGAAATGAAAATGCCAATGATAAAAAAAGAATATTTTAATCATTTTTTAAGAACAGAATTAACACCAAAACAAATAAAATCAATGGACTTTTCATTTTTAAATTACAATTCATTAAAAGATACAATATTAATAGCAGGAACTTTTCCAGAAAATGCAAGAAAATATATTTGGAGATATTTATTATCTTTACCAAATAATATTGAAAAATTTAAATTATTAGCAGGAAAAGGAATTCATCCTTTATTTGAAGGTTTAAATCAAATATATAAAGTTTCAGATAGAAAATATTTAGTAAGAATGCAAGAAATTTGTTCTTTAATTGCATATTGGAATAATGGAATAGGAAATATTCATTTTTTAACAAATATAGTTTATCCTTTTATTAAAGTTTTTTCTGGAGATGATATTTTTGTTTTTGAAACATTAGTTGCTTTATTCACTTCTGTAATAAGATATTGGTTTGAATTTTATCCTAATTTACCTTATTCACATATTAAATATTGTATTGGAATTCTTAATAAAGAACATGAAGGATTAGTTGAAATTTTTAGAAGTGCCAGAATATCAGAAAATGAAATTTTTTGGAGATTATTAACTAATTTTTTTTCTGAAAGTTTTAAAAAAGATGATTGGGTTTCTTTTGTTGATTTTATAATAACATTTAATCACAAACCAGAAATGATTCTTTATTTTTCAATTGCTTTTATTTTAAGTAATAAAGACGATTTATCTTTTTGTAAAAATAACCCAAAAAAAATATGTGAAATATTATATGATATAAAAATTCCAAGAAAAATGTCAAATTTATTTAGAAATACAGTTAAACTTTTTGAAAAATATTCTCCTAATCAAATATTAAAATATGAATCTTATGTTCCTTTTCCTGAAAATGGTTATCCTGTAATTGAAAATATTCCTTTAGATTTATTAGCCACTACAAGTGAAATAAAAGATGAATTAAAATCAGGTGAACTTGATATTGAAAAAGCTATACAGTCACATGATGCTAAAAAAAAACTTCTTGAAAAAAAATATAATGAACTTTTACAAAAAGAAAGAGAAATTGAATATTGTTATAATGATATGATTGAGGCTGAGAAAAAGAAAAATGAAATTTTAAAATGGGAATTAGGAATTTTAACTCATCAAAGATCTACTGCTTTAAAGGAATTAGATAAAATTAAATAATTATGTTTTTTTTTTAATTATTTTTTTATAAAATAATTAAATTATTTAATTGTTATTTTGTAATTTTATTTTCTTGTTATATTTATTTTAAAAGAAATTATATGAAAAAATATTTGATTTATTATAAAATATATTATTAAATGAAAATAAAATTAATAATCGCAGGAGAAAGAAAAGTTGGTAAAACTGCAATAATTAAACAACTTAATGAATCTTATTTTGACGAAATTGGAGATATTTTAATATCATGTAATAAATCATTTAAATATTTTCAAACGAATGAAAGAATTCTTCAATTTGAAATTTGGGAAACAACAGGACAAGACTTCTATAAAGATATTAATAATATTTTAATGACAAATACTAAAATTGCAATATTAGTATATGATAAAACAAATAAAAACTCTTTTGAAAAACTAGATTATTGGTATAACAAAATTTTAGAATTTAATAATGATGAAATGATTTTTGTAGTAACAGGGAATAAAAATGATTTACAAGAAAATATAGAAGTAACTGAAGAAAAAGGGAAAGAATATGCAAATAAAATAAATGCAATATTCACAGAAATTTCAGCAAAAGACAATAAATGTATTAAAGAATTTTTTGAAACATTAGTAAATGAACAAAATAAATATATTTTAAGTGGTTTTTCAAAAATAGAATATAGAAATGGTAATCTATATGAAGGTAATTTATTAAATGGAATAAGAAATGGAAAAGGAAGAATGACATTTAAAAATGGAAATATATATTATGGAGAATGGAAATCAAATCATATAAATGGAGATGGTAAAATGATATATAATAATGGAGATGAATATAATGGTTCATGGGTAAATAATATAAGAGAAGGAAAAGGTTCAATGAAATATAAAAATGGTGAAATATATGAAGGATTATGGAAAGATGGAAAAAAAAATGGAGAAGGAAAAATGAAATTTAATAATGGTAATATTTACAGAGGAAATTGGGTAGATGATTTAATAGAAAAATATGGTTTTATGGAATATTCAAATGGTGATCAATATAAAGGAAATTGGGTAAATAATAAAAAAAATGGAGAAGGCGTTTTTACTTTTTTTAATGGAGATGAATTAAAAGGAAATTGGGAAAATGATATTATTAATGGTATATGTCAAAAAAAATATAAAAATGGAGATGAGTTTAAAGGTAATTTTGATAATGGAATAATAAGAGGAGAAGGTAAAATGAAATATAATAATGGAAGTGAATATAATGGAAATTGGGAAAATGAAAAAAGAAATGGATTTGGTTTTATGAAATATTCAAATAATTCATTTTATAAAGGAAATTGGAAAGATGATAAAAAAGATGGAAAAGGTTTTATGAAATATGAAAATAATAATGAATACAATGGTGATTGGGTTGATGATTTAAGAGAAGGAAATGGAATAATGAAATATAATAATGGAGATGAATATAATGGAGGATTTATTAAAGATTTAAAAAATGGAGATGCATTTTATAAAATTAAAGATGGTGAATTAGATTTATATATAGGAATTTTTGAAAATAATATTTCACAAAAAGGTGAATTAAAATATAAATGTGGTAATGTATATAAAGGTTCAATTAAAATTGAAAAAAAAAATGAAGATAATGAAACAATTACATTTTTAAAACATGGTAAAGGAATGATAATATATATTAATGGTGAATTATATAATGGTGAATATGTAAATGATAAAAGAGAAGGTGAAGGTGAATTTAAATCAAGTGATGGAGTAATTTATAAAGGAAAATGGTTAAATGATATGAAACATGGTGAAGGTATTTTAAAAAATAGATATGGGACATATATTAGTAAATGGGAAAATGATATTTGTATTGGAAAAGGAGAAGTTAATTATTTTGATGGTAATTTATATGAAGGAGAATGGGATTCAAATTTTCAAAGAAGTGGTAAAGGAAAAATGAAATTTAAAAATGGAGAAATTTATGATGGTGAATGGGAAAATAATAAAAAGAATGGTTATGGAGAAATGAATTATTTAAATAAAGATAAATATACTGGTTATTGGAAAGATGATATAAAAGAAGGAAAAGGTAAAATGGAATATAATAATGGTGAAATATATGATGGTTATTGGTTACAAGATAAAAAAAATGGAAAAGGAAAAATGAATTTTGAAAATAAAAATATATATAATGGAAATTGGATAAATGATATAATAGAAGGTGAAGGAACAATGACATATAATAATTGGAATATTTATATAGGAAATTGGGTAAATTTTCATCAAAATGGATATGGTAAAATGATATATGAAAATAAAAATATATATGAAGGAAATTGGGTAAATGATATAATAGATGGAAAAGGAAAAATGAAATATGATAATGGAGAAGAATATGAAGGAAATTGGAAAAATAATTTAAAATGTGGAGAAGGAACAATGATTTATCTTAATGGAGATAAATATACTGGTTCATTTGAAAATGATTTAAAAAATGGATATGGTATATATGAATATAAAAATGGTGATATATATGTAGGTCATTTTGAAAATGATAAAAAAGAAAAAAAGGGTACTTTTACTTATAAAGAATTAGGTGGGAAATATGAAGGTGATTTTAAAAATGATAAAAGAGAAGGAAAAGGACAATTAAGTTATACAAATTATTTTTATGATGGAGATTGGGTTAATGATAAAAAAGAAGGAAATGGAATTTTAAAAGATAAATTTGGAGAATATGATGGACAATTTTTACATGATTTAAAAGAAGGAAAATGTAAAGTAAAATATCCAAATGGAGATTATTATGAAGGGGAATATAAAAAAGGAATTAAAAATGGAAAAGGAATATTAAAGTATAATAATGGTGAAATATATGAAGGTGAATTTCAAGAAAATTTAAAGTTTGGTAAAGGAAAATATAAATATGATGATGGAAGAGAATTTAATGGAATTTTTATGAATGATATACCAATTAAAGGGACAATAAAATATAAAAATGGAGATATATATGAAGGAGAATGTGATGAAAAAGGATGTAAAAAAGGAAAAGGATTAATGAAATATAAAGAAGGAATAATTTATGAAGGTGAATGGGATAATAATATAGAAAATGGAAATGGATTTTTATGTTATAATGAAAGTGATTATAAAACTTTTAAAATTAATGAAAAATTAATAAATTATCCTAGTGAAATGAGAAAATTAAAATTTAAAGATGTATATTATTATGGAGGATTTAAGAATAATTTAAAAGATGGTGAAGGTATTCTTTATTTAAAAAAAAATAATGATATTTTTTATGGAAATATTTATAAAGGAAATTTCAAAGATAATAAAAAAGAAGGTAAAGGTTCAATTTATTTAAAAGATGAAAGTATTTTTATTTGTAATTGGAAAAATGATACAATAAATAATGAAGATGAAGGACAATTTCTTTTACAAGGTATTAATGAAATTAAAAAAAATAAATTAACTTGTAGAGAATGGATTGAATTTATTGATAATGTTCAAAATAAATATAAAGGAGGGCAAAGAAAAGTAAAATGTGATAAAAAACCAATTCGTTAATATTTCATTATATAAATAATTAAATTTTCTTATTATAGCTCTGATAACTTTTTATATTAATTGAGATTAATTTTTCATAAAAATATTTAATTTATTATTAATTATTATTTATTTTTTTATAATCTTTTTTTGGAATATAATCAACATTTTCATCTAATTCATTTACTCTAAGTTTTCTTTTTTTTAGTATCAATTGTTTATTTAAAAAAAATGATAGTAAAAAAATAAATATAGTTAATATAATAATTATTATATAAAAAATATATAATTTTTCTTTTTTTAAATAAATTCCAATTGATGATTCATTTGGTTCAAAAATTAATTGATATTTTTTTACAAAAATTTCTCCAAGTATCCAAGTATTTAAGTTTTGATTAGAAAATAAAATTAATGAATAATAATTATTATTTTCATATAAAAATAAATTTTGAGGTTCAAATTCAAATGAATAATTTAAATTTTTATTTTCAAAAATTAATTTTTTGAATTCTTTAATTTTTAAATTTTTATTACAAATATATTGATAAAATATATTATTTCTATTATCTTTTATGATTTGAATTTTACAAATATTTTTTTCAATCAAATTATTAAAAAAAGTCTCATTAATATATTTAATATAGTCATTAGAACCAATTATTCCTTCAATAGATAAAGAAAATTGTCCAATATTTATATCACTTTTAAAATTTTCTGAATATATATTACTAAATTTCATACTCCATCCATCATTAATAACTTTTCCTTCTACAAATCTTAAATTTTCCTCTTTATAATTTGAATTGTATTCATGAGGATAATTCCCAATAATTAGTTCACCTTCATTATTATTTTTATATTTTATAGTAAAAACATAATTATCAATTAAACTATTAGTTTTCATAACCCAAATTAAATGTGTTTTAATATCTGAAGAATATGGTTTATTTTTTAATCCTAATAATGCATAATTAAAATTATAAGAATTATTAGATGAATTAGTCAATAAAATAAAATATATAGTAAATAATTCATTTGACTCATAATTATTAATAACTGATCCAATATCTTTTGCAGTTGAACATGGAATAGAATTCCCTTCAAAAGAACAATTTTTTGGTATATTTTTATATATATTAGGAATTAAAGTTTTTGAATCTAATTGATTAAATTTTCCTATTATAAAAGAATTATCTGGAATATATATTGAATAAGTATTAAAACTTAAAATTGATGGAATTTTTTGTAAAGGTGTTCCTATAAATATTTCTGTCAATAATTCAATATTTACAGAATTTATTTTTTTTTTTGTAAAAGTAAAACTAATTGTATTTAAACAAAATTTATTAAAAATAACTAAAATTATCAAAAATTTCATTTTTATTTAATATACAAAATGTTAGTTAATTAAAAATTTGAAAAATAAAATTGAAAAAAAATAAATCAACAAATATTTCAAAAATTAAAAAAAAGTAAAATTTTAAAATTCAGATTTTAGAAAAATTGATACTTATATAATTTAATAATATATTGATAAAGAGTAAGATTCTTAATTAAAAAAAAGTTTAATATTAAAAATGAATATTATAAATAAATACTTTTAAGTTTAAAAAATTATTTAAATGTTGAATGCATCAATTATTTATTTATTAAAATAAATTTTTTAAAATAGCCAAAATTAATTTAAGCTAATAATTTATAATATAATCCTTAATTCTCTTGAATAACTTTTTTAAATAAAAAATTCATATTTTATAAAATAATCTTATTCTTTTTTATATTAAATAAAAATAATAAGTATTTAAATCTTTTAATATTTTTTTAATTAAATAAAATTAAATATAATTTTTGAATTTAAGAATATTGAATTAAAAGCTTTAAAGGTATTTATAAATTGAAAAATAATTCTTATATTAATTAATCATTTATAATTTTTCAATATCTTTATTTGATTAATATTCCTCATATTAAATTATAAATTAAAGAAAACAAGAAAAAAAATAACAACAAAAAATAAATAAAAAAAAAAAAATTTCATATTTAAAATTAAATTTCATTTAAACCTCAAATAATAAATAATAAAAAAAAAATGTTTCGTCGAAGTGATTTTCGTAAACTAGAACTATTTGGTGGAGGTAAAAAAAATACAAAAGTCTTCAAAGTAGAATACATAAAAACAGGTCAAATATTTGCATTAAAAGAAGTAGAAGCCAAAAACTTAGATAAACTAAACGAATACAAAGAAGAAGCAGTTCAATTATCAAAAGCTCAACATCACCCAAATATTCTTCAATGTTACGGATATTATTTTTATGCAACAACCCATAACACATATAAACTTGGTATAATATCAGAATACATAAACAGAGATTTTAATTTAGAAAGTATATATAGAAAAAGAGAAAAACAAAGATTATATTGGAAAGAAGATAAATTATTAAAAATAATATATCTTTTAATAGATACTTTCGCATATTTAGAACATATTGGAATATGTCATCGTGATATAAAACCAACAAATTTATTTTTATTAGATGATTATTCAATTAAAGTAATTGACTTTGGTGAATCAATTGAAAATTGGGATGATGATGAAGAAGAAGATCAAATGGCAACAATAAGAGGAACGCCACAATATTTAAGTCCAATTTTATGGGAAGCTCATGTTATTTTAAAAGCAAAAGAAGCTGAACATAATATGTTTAAATCAGATGTCTTTTCTACTGGTTTAGTTATTTATCAACTTGCTGCTATGAGAGATGTTTCTGGATTTAATCAAAAAACTTCTCAATGTGATGGAGAAGAACTTATTAGAGAAGGTTTAAAAAGATTAAGTAAATCTTATAGTCAAAAATTAATTGAAATTATTAGAAGAATGTTACTTTTTTCTGAAGAAGAAAGACCCACTTTTGAACAATTAGGAAGATTTATTGCTGGTGATGATTATGTTCCTAGAGTTGATCGTTCTATTATTCAACAAATGGAAGATGCTATTAAAAAAAAAATTAATAATATTGTTGAAGATGATAAAAATAAAGTTAGTAATAGTCAAAGTAAAATTGTTAAAGTTGAGAATAGTGATGAAGAGAAAAAAAAAAAATTTTTGAAATATATTTCTAAAAATAAATTAAAATATAATATGAATAAACAGACTTTTTGGTTTGAATATGGTGGTCATTTAATAGCAAAATATAGTATAAAATCACAAAATGAAATAGATAATAATAATACAACAACAGGAAAAAATGAGAATAATGTTAATAAATGGAAATTAATAAATAAATATATGGAAACTTTTCCAATGCATTTTATAGTATTATATATTGATGAAACTTATGGTTATTTTTTAATAGGAGGAACTGATGGAGAAAATACTTTTCAATTTAAAGATGGTGTAATCACTCCAAAAAGTCAAATGAGTATTCAAAGAAGTTTTATGGCTTGTGTTAATATTAATCATTTAATTTTTGCAATTGGTGGTTATGATTATGCAGAAAAAAATCAAACTGGTAATATTGAAATATATGAAATTGAAAAAAATGTTTGGAAAAAAAATATTATTAAAGATTTAGTTATTCCTCGTTCTCAAGCAAGTGCTTTAGTTATGAATAATCATACTATTTTTGTCTTTGGTGGTTATAGTAAAAGTTTAGGTACTTTAAATTCAATTGAACAAATTAATTTAAGTAATAAAAATTGCGAATTATTAGATTTTAATTTACCACTTCCAATTAGAAGATTTCAATTAATTAAATTAAATGATAATTCTATTTTATTAATTGGTGGTATTTCTAAATTATCTAAAAAAAGTGAAGATAGTTATATTATTGATTTAGAAAAAGGAAAAGTTAATAAAGGAAAAGAATTACCTCAAGGAGGTGTTCTTGAACAAGAAGTTGTATTTGATGAATATGGACAACTTCATTTATTTTTTGAAAATAATTATGGGACTTCTCCACCAGAACATGTAAGTATAAATTTTTTAGATTATATTAAAGAATAAATTTAAAAAAAAAAAAATTTTTTTATTTTAATTTATTTTTATATTTATTTAACTCATATAATAATATTTTTAAACATCTATTAAACTTTTTTTATATATTTATAGCTGTTCCAAATAAACATTTTTTTACTAATTCATTTTGCATATAAGCTTTAATTGTATTATTATCTTCATAAAATTCTTCTTTATCTTTAAATGCTTTAATTTGTTCTTCAATAATTTTTTCACTAACATATTGTAAAACATCTAATCTTTTTCTTATATATAAAAGTAAACTAAAAATTTGTCTTTGTGTATTATTAGTTTTAAAAATTTTTAATATTTGTTTTTCATTTTTATCAGTTTTAAATCTACCAAATAATCCTTGTCTTAAACTATGAATTAATTCAATAATTTTTGCTTCTTCAATTCCTCTTTCTGCATTAAGTCTATTAAACATATCTTGATGTCTTGAATAAACTCCAATAAATCTCCTATCAATTTCTGCTTTAACTCTCAATAAATCATTATTATATTCAATATTTGAATAGAATAATCTTTCAGATTGACTATCATCATCTTTTTTTTTTCTTGTTAAAATTAAAGATGCTTCATTTAATTTTTTTAAATCTTCTTTTTCTTTTAATTCAGTTTGCTTTTTTTTTAAAATTTTCATTATTATTTTTAATTGTTTTGATTCTAAACTCATATCAGCTCTTTTAATAATAAAATCTATTTCTTCATGTGTTAAAAATTTTGGAAAATGATGATATTCTAAATTAATTTGTAATTCTAATAAATTTCTTACTACCCAAATTAATCCTTCTGCTCTTGTGTCATATCCATTTTTTAATATATTTAAATAATATATTTTATGTTCTTCAATTAATATTTCATTTACTTGTTTATAAAATGATAATTCTTCTTCTATTAATTTTATTTCTTTTAATTTTTGTTCTTTTTCAATATTTAATTCTCTCATTTTAGAAAAATAATTTTCTTTAAACATTTTTATTTCAAGATCCATTTGATGTTTTCTTGATATTGTTGATGCATTTTTAAAAAAATCATTTTTTTGAGATATTTTTTTGTATAAATTTATTCCTAATTTTATTGCCTTATTTGCTTTAGAAGTCAAATTTTTAACTTTATTTAAAGAAGAGAGTTTATTTGATTTATTTTTTCTTTTATTTTTTTCATAATATTCATCTTGAAATTTATCTAAACCTTTTTTTTGTTCTTTAATTAAATCTTGATATTGTGTAGTTAATCTACCTTCTTCAAGATATATTTCATTTATTCTTTTAGCTAAATCTTTTTTTTCACTTTTTTTATCATATATATCATTATTAACAGTCATTAATTCATTATATAATTGATTTTCATATTTTAAATTATTTTTAATTACTTTTGTATAAAAATCACTATCTAATTCTTGACTATTCATTGCATTAATTGTTTTTGAATCAACTCCAAAATCTTGTTCAATATCTTTTTGTGTTTTTGTTAAAAATAAAGAAAAATTAAATCTTGATTTTGTTTTAGCAATATTATTTTTTAAAATACTTCCTTGTTCTTTATTTTTTTTCTCAAAAAATTCATCTAAAATCTTATTTGATCCTTCATTTGAATCCATAATTTTATTAAAGTTCTTTTTTGATTTTATCATATCATTTAATAATTCTAATTTTTTTAATTCACCTTCTAAATTTTTATTTTTATATCTAATATACAACTTTTTATATAATAATTCAGTATTTTCTTCTTTATTTTCTAAATGTTCTTTATCCCATAATTCTAATTTTTTCATTATTAATGAATTTATATCTTTATGCGTTGATTCTTTTAAAATAACTTTATAATTAGTTTTTTTATTTAAATCAACTAAATCACAATATAATTCTTTAGGAAATATATTTTTAGTTTTATTATTTATAACAGCAGGAAAAAATTCGGCAACTGTTTTAAATGGTGTAAAAATGCTTAAATTAGGTGTACTTTTTTCTAATTGTTGTGACATTAATACACTTTTTCTAGTAGGGAACATATTTATTTTATTGCTAATTTATTTTGGTAATAGTAAATACTATTTTTTTTTATAATTTTTAAATAAATATTATCAAATAATAAATTATAAATTTTTAATTCAAAGTTATTTACTTTTATTATTATATTATAATTCTATATAATATTATTCTTTTTAATTTTTAACTTAATAATCAATTAAAAAAAATTAAAAAATTGAACAATCACATTTACAATCTTCCTTATCCATATTTTTATTAACATTATTTAAATTATCATTTTCATTTTCTTCATTTTCATCATTATATTCTTGATGAATAATAATAACTGTTTCTAATGGTTCATCATTACTACTATCTGCAAATTTAACAGATTTCTTTTGTTCTTTATTTTGATTTGAAATATTTGAGTTTCCTTTTAAATTGGATTTTTTTATTTTTTTTGGTGAATTTTCTACATCAGTAGAAATGTAGCAATCTTCACTATTAAATTTTTTTTCAGTTAATAATTTTGCATTATTTGAATTATTCATTTCTTCATTTTTTAAAAATAATTTTTTTGGATAATTCGAACTGAATATTTTATGAGCCATTTGATATTTTTCATTTGAATTAAAATCATTAAATTTCATTTGGTTATTTCCAATTTTTATTTGGAGGTCAGGTAATTTATGAGTTTTATGAAAACTTTGACATTTTTTTATTGTATGTAAATTTTGTTCCTCATTAGACATATAATTTATATTAAAATTATTATTTTTTTATTGGTTTTAAATAACAATTCTTTAAATGCAATAAAATTATTTATAAAAAAAATGTTCATTGAAAATAAAATGCAAGAATAATATTATTTTTAATTTTAATTAAATTAAAAAAATAATAATTGTTATTTTAAATTAATAATATTTAATTTTTTTTATTAAAAGTTGAATGGGTAAATATGGGAAAATATTCAGAAAATTACAACTTGAGGAATGGAAAGATGAATATATTAATTATAAATTACTTAAGCAAAAAATAAAAAGTATTAAAGGAAAAATATTTTTTGAATTAGACAAAATTGAAATAAATTCTTCAAATTTAATACCATTAATTCCAGATGATAATGATGATGATCAAACTTTAAATGCTTTATATAATGATAAATTTGGAGATTATTTAAAAGAGTTTATTGATTTATTAAATAAAGAATTTAGGAAAGCTTATGTTTTTTTTATTAATATGGAAAAAGATTTATTTAAAAAAATTAATACTCATTTACATGCGAAAAAAAGTTATAATAATTATAGTTTAAATGATATATTATCTGAAATTGAATCAATAAGACATTCTGCTTATTTAACTAGAGTTTTAAATAATTTCATTCATGATAACATGATAGCTATAAAAAAAATTTTAAAAAAATTTGATAAAAAATTTTCAATTGTTTATGGTATAATTACAACTAAATATATTCTATCACATTTAGAAGTTCAAAATTCAGATTTAGAATATTTTTTACAATTTAAATTAATAGATGAAGCAAATGTGATTTGTGAAGATAATGCAAAAATATTATATAATTTGTATAAACAAAAAAGTAGATTAGATCATTTAGAAATGAATATTGGAAATAATAATGAAAATTTTGATAATAAATATGACGATATAATGTTCTTTTTAAAAGAAATTGACGATTTAACATATTTTAAACTACAATATAAAGAATGGTTTCAATATATTAGAAAAGGAGATAAAATTATTAAAAATAATTTAGATTTATTAGAAAATGATATTAATAATCCTTTATTATCAGCAAGTAATCAAAAAGATAGTATTATTCAAAAATTTTTATCAACTAGAAATGCATCAAAGGATATAAAAAGAAAACAAATGATATTAAGTCAAAATAATAAACAAAATATTAAACTAATTTTAATTCAAGAATTTTTTTATATGAGTCTTTATTCAGGATCAATAGTCCCAATATATCTTTATTTATATACAATATTGGATGTAAAATATTCAGGATTATTTATTGCAATAACTCCTTTTTTTTCAATATTTTCTTTATTATTTTTTAATAATGTTTCTTATTTAAAATCATCGATGATATTATCATATATTCTCTTTTTAATAGGTTCAATATCCTTTATTTTAGTTGACTCAGAAAAATTACAAAATTATAATATAATATTGTTAATTGTAAGTCGAATTTTAATTGGATTAGGGGCTCCAGGGAAAATGGGAAGGAAATATATAACAATATATGTATCCAAATATTATTTATCAAAAATATCCGTTCAATTTTTAATAGCTAAATATATAGGATTTGGATTTGGCCCAGCATTAATATTATTGTCATATTATTTATTTGAATTTTCATTTAATATTTTAAACTGTGATATTCAATTTAATATTAAAACATTTATTGGGTATATTGGAACTTTTTTTTCTTTGATTTTATTAATTATAAATTGTATATTTATTACTCAACCTGATTCAGATAGATTTTCTATGGTAAAAATAAATAAAAAAAAGAAAAGAAATATTGAAGAAGAAATAGATCATAATATTAGTTATAGTTCAAATAATATTGATAAAGGAACAGATAATAATGTACCATTAATTTCAGATGAAGAAAAAAAAATGATAAATGATTTAGATAATAAATTAAATGAATTTAATTTAAAAAATAATTATACAGATATAAATTTAATTCCAGTCAATTTAAAAGAAATTATTAATAGAGAAATAAATGAATTTGATTATATGAATAAAAATTTAACAATAATATTTATTCTTTTATTTTTTAGTAAATTTTTATATGGGAACTGCTTAAGTTTTATACTAGAATATTTTGGAGATGAAATTAGAGAAAATAGTAGAATGATTACTTTATATTTATTTGTATCTTTATTAATAGAGTCTTTGGCAAATTTTTTTATCATACCATTTAATAATTTAAATCATTTATTTAGAAGTTTTTTAATTAAATGTCTTTTTATTTCTATAATTTTTTTTATTATATTTATAATTCAAATCAATATTATTATTGATTTAGTTGTAATTGGATTAATCATGTTTTTTATAAGATTTATTGAAATAATTTGTTCTTTAATGTTATCAAATATTTTACCACCTTTTTGGACAAGTTGTAAAATTAAAACTGGAAAAATGCCTTTAATTATTATTACATTGGGAGAATCTTTGGGAAATGCTTTTGTTACTATATTAAATCAAAATATTAAATATTTTATTTGCTTTTTTAATCTTGGAATTTATGGAATTATACTTATAATTTTATTTTTTTATCAAGACTTTAGAATCAAAGCTATTACTAGAATTATGAGAAGAGAAGATATGAATAAATTTGGGGTATAATAAAATTATTTATATTAAAAAAATTTAAATATATTTGAAATTATTATCAATAGAGATTATATTTATTTCATTTTAAATTATTTTTTATTTATAATTAATTAAATGAATAAAGAATTATTAATTCATTTTGCTAATAAAAAAGACTTAGAATATACGATTGTAGAATTATCAGAAAATATTTTAATAGCAACATTAGTAAAATAAGTTAATAATAATAAGTAGAAATATATTATTACAAAAAAGGAATTATCATTCCACAAAAATAAAAAGGATATTGTTAAATTATTAAACAATTTTTATCATCAAATTTCATATTGTAATATTGCCTCAAAGACACTTGGACCAATTTTAACTTTATTATTAAAAAATAAAAAAATGAGAATTCATCTTTTAATAAATGTCTTTTATGGAAAATTATATAAATCATTATTAAAACCTGTAATTGAGAATGTTTCTGCTACATTTATTTCAATTCTAATTCCCGATTTTGATTATTATTTGAATGTAAATTGGAAAGAATTAAATAATAGAATATTAAAACCTGAATTAAAAGAGGATAATAATTATAATGATTATATTATAGAAGATATTGATGAAAATAATTCAAATGATAAATTACCAATAAAAATAATTGGAGACATAGAGAAAAAAGGTGATTTTTTTGGTTTATTTAATAGAAGATATTTAGAATTAAATTTAAGAAATAAAACATTAATTAGATATGAATCAATAGATAAATATTATAATAAAAGTCCTTTAGAAACAATTCCATTTCAATCAATTACTCATATTAAAAGATTAAAAATTCAAAATGAATATTTTCCATTTGAAATTTCTATTGAAAATAATGGAAAGAAAAGAACTCATATTTATAGAGTAAAACATAAAAATTCAAGAGATAAATGGATAGAATATTTTTTTTTAATTTCTGAATTTATAAACAATAATATACAAATAAAAGAAATTGATGATAAAAAATTATTATTTATAGATGATCACATTGGCACAATTCAAGAAATAAATGGGAAAAAAGATTATGAAAAAGAAAAAATTTCATTAAATAATTTTATAATATTAGATATTTTAGGAGCAGGAGGATTTGGTGCAGTTTATAAAGTAAAAGAAATATTAACTGATAAATTGTATGCAATGAAAGTAATGAATAAAAATACAATAATACAAAAAAAATATTTTCATTATATAATGTCAGAATATGAAATATTAAAATTTTTATCAGGTTGTCCTTTTATTTTAGATATATATTATTGTTTTCAAAGTGCAAATTATTTATATATGATAATTGATTTATGTTCAAATGGTGATTTAACAAATTTAAAATATGTAAATAATAAAAAATTAATTTGTGCTGAATTAATTTTAGCATTTGAATATATTCACAAACATAATATTATTTATAGAGATTTAAAACCAGAAAATATTTTATTAGATAATGAAGGACATATTAAACTTTGTGATTTTAATTTAGCAAAAAAAAATATTTCAAAAGATAAAAGAGCTTATTCATTTTGTGGTTCTCCAATGTATTTATCTCCTGAAATGTTAAGTAATAAAGGAGTAAATTATAAAGCAGATATTTATCAAATTGGTTTAATTATATATCAATTATATACTGGAATTATTCCTTTTGAGTCAAATAATTTAAAAATTATTTATGATAATATTAAAAATAATAAAATTAATTTTGAAAATGAAAAACTTAATAATGATTATTATTTAAAAGATTTATTAAAAAAAATCCTTGTTATTAATGAAGAACAAAGATTAAATATCGAACAAATCAAACAACATTCTTTTTTTTATGGAATTAATTGGAATAAAGTTTATTATAAAAAAGCAGGGTATATTAAAACTGAAAAAGAAAATGAAAATAAAATAATTCCAATGATAACTGAAAAAAAAGTTATTAAAGGAAAGAATTTAAGAGAAATTGAACAAATATTAGAAAAAGAGATTTATTTTACTCCTTTAAATGGGAAAATTTCTTTAAAAGAAATGAAAAAAGATCAAAAAAGACCAATGAAAAATTATGTTAAAAAATTTTATTATATTAAACCTGATAAGTTAAAAAATATTGAGGAATTTCAAGTTTATTATAATGGGGAAAAAATTAATATGATCGATCAAAAATAATTATAAAAGAAAAAATAATTATAATTGTCAAAAAAAAAGGTTTATATATAATAGATAATATGTTATTTAAAAATTAAAAAAAAATCTTTAATGTAATTAATTTTATATATAATAATATTCTTGGAATTAATTTTATAATTTAATAAGTATACAAAATTTAATAAACTATTTAAATTATTAATGACTTTTTTATTACTATTATCTCACAAAATATGGTTTTTAATGAATTATATATATTATTTATATATTTCAAAGATTAATTAATTATCATTTACTAATTTTTTAAATTAATAGATGAGTTAATGAATAATTATCAATATTTTCTTTTCATTTAAATTGGTGTTGCATAATCCTTATGATATCTATTAAATTCTTTTTTTAATTTAATATCAACTTTCCTTTGTTTTATATCAAATAATTTTAATTCTTTTTGATATTTTTCTAAAGTTTGTAAATCTTCTTCACTTTCTTGTTGAGCAATAATATATCTTTTATTAATTAATTTAATAACATCTAAAATATGAATTTTTCCATTTCTACTTTGAATACCTAATTTTTCAGAAATAATTTTAACTTGTTCTTCATCTAAAACATATCTTCCATCAGGAGAGAAAAAAATTTTCCCTTTTAACTTAAGTTTATTAATATCAATATCAAAAAATTTATCACCATTTAATCCCATAGGATATTTTAATTCAGTCATAAATACAATGAATCTATTAATAGTAATAGAATATTTAACTTTAGGATCATATTTACTCCATAAATTATAAAATTCTTTAATTTCTCTTGTAGTAATTTCTTTACCATTAGAATCAACATTTTCTTCCATAAAAGTTCCAACAATAACAGCAATAAACATATTAACAATAATAGTAGAATTTAATATCATAAAAAAAGTAAAATAAGGATATGAACTCCAAGTACCACAACCTAAAGGACCATATTTCATTAATTCTTCATATGTTTGTTCTTCTTTTATACAATTTTCTTGATTTAATGCTAATTCATGCATTATTTCATTCCATTGATCCCCTGTTAATACTCTTATTAATGTATTTAATGATGAAAATGCATCTTTGAAATTTACATTATCATTTATTACATCTCCATATTTTATTGTACCAAATAAATTCATTCCTAATATTATAAATACTACTAGGAACATTAATAATATTGAAAATATGTTTAATAATTGAGGAGTTATGAATAATATTATTTTTAAATAGTTTTTTATTGCAAAGTTTAAATTTATTAAACGAAATACTCTTAATACTCTTATTCCTTTTATTAATCCTGGAATTGCATCATAATTTCTAAAATGTGCTTTACCATTATTTACTGATTGTAATATTGAAAAAATTATCGATAAATTTGAACAAATTACAATAAATAAATCAAATATATTCATAGAATCAATAAAAAATAATGATTTATATGCAATTAATTTCATAATCATTTCAAAGATAAAAATAATAGAAGAAAAATAAAAAAAATAAGACTGAAAATCATTAAAATAATTATCTTGTCCAATATGAGAAAAACACATAATCATAATATTCAAAAAAATCAAAAAATTAACAAACTTATTAAAAATTTTATTAGTAACAATAATATAACTAATTTTCCTAATTTTTTTAATTTTATTAGAATGAATATTTAAAGTAGGAACAGGCTTAAATTTCATAAACATTTTAACTGCCTTAACCCATTCTTTTTGATTTTCAGTTAAAAAAGCATCACCTTCCATTTTTTCTCTTAAAGCAACGAAAGTATCAATAACACAAGTAACACTAAAATTCATCATAAAAATACTTCCAATAATCATAAAAGAAATAAAATAAAAAGCAGATAAATTATTAGTAACAATATCAATTTGATTCATTATATCAAACCAACCTGAAGTTGTAGCTAATTCATACATTGTTAATATACTTGATGATATTGTATCAAAATTTTCATCTTGAGAAATCCATTCAAAATTATATTTTTCACATAATTTTTTTGTTTTATAATTTTCATTTGAACATTTACCTAATAATCCATTAAAATAATTTAATCCTACTATTGCATATATGAAAAATATTATTATTGTAATTAATAAAACATATAATATTGAAGGAAATGATAAAATTAAAACTATAAAAACTTGACGTAATCTATTAAAATCAGATATCATTCTTAAAGGACGAAAACATATTGAATAATATAATCCTTTAAAATAAACATTAAATTTGGTGATTTTCTTATTTGATTTTTTTAAATGGATAAAAATATAACAATTAATTATTAAAATTATGAAATCTACACTATTAATCAAACTTTGTAGATATGGTTCTGTTATTTTGTTATCTATATTTGTTTTTTGATTTAAGGATGATCCATTTTTTATTATTGAATAACTTAATTTTTTTTTCATTGCTAATTTATTGTTTATTTGATTTTTACTAGTTGTTTCATTGTTTTTTGATTGAGATGAATTATTTATTTGTTGACTTGATAATAATGAACTACTTTTTTTACTTGATGACTGACTATTTATACTTTTCGCATTTAATGAATGGCTATTTGCATTTTTTTCATTTGATGAATGACTATTTATAATATTTTGACTTTCTGAATAATAACTATTTTTACTTACTTTTGATTTTGAAGATTTAATTGATTGTTTATCTTCATTATTATTCTCATTTTCATTAATTTCTTTTTTATTAATTTCAGTATTAAGATTAAAATTTGAAATTTTTGATAATTTATTTAATAATTGATTTGATTTTTCTATTAAAAAAAATTGACTTGAACTATTTGAATAACTATTTGAATTACTTATTCCAAGTAATCTTTCATAAAAAGTTGAATTATTGTTTTGTTTAATATTATCTTTAAATATAAAACCATTGGCAATTATTTTTATTAAAGTTTCTATCCAAAAAAATAATAAAAATATACCTTCAGAATAATAAAAAAAAGATTTTGTTTTTGAATTTGGGTCTAAATATGGAGTATTAAACATAAAAAAGAAAGAAGAAATTATTGTTAATAACACAAAAAAGAATTTAAAAGAATTTTTATTAGAAATGTTAATACAAAATTTTCTTATTTTTGAATTTCTATGAAAAATAAATAAACTAGATTGTGATATATAATCATAAAATTTTGAGTTTTTAAATTTATCAATATCAATTACTGAAAATTTTTTTATTTTCATAGAACAAAAAATATTATTATTTATAAATATAATTCTTCTCTTTTTAGTTTTAATTATTTTTTTTTTTTCAAAATTATTATTTTGAATAACTGATTGGGAATTTTGTTCTTTTCTTTTTATGATAGATTCTTTAAAATCAAAATGATCAATTTGAGCAGAAAATCTATTTCTTATTTGATTTTCTGGTATTTGTAATTTATTATTATTTTTATTATAATTATTTTTATTGTTATTGTTAGCATAAAATTGATTAAACAAATTATAAACTTTATTAATAATACTTGTTCTTCTTTTAAAATCTTTAGTTTCATCTTTATTTATAATTAATGTACTATTTTTTATATCTAAAGTTTTTGAAGGACAAACAAAACTATTTTTATTTTCATTATTTACCATTTTTAATAATAATGATTTATCTACATCTTGATTTAAGAAAATTTCATCTAAATGTTTATTCTCATTATCTGGTCCTTCTATTTGAATTTTATATTCTTGAATTTCATTTTGAAATTTTTTTTTATTTAAAAAATTAGTTGTAATTAAATTTTTCGTACTACTTCTTCTTCTTGGGATAATTCTTTTATTATGTTCTTCATAATTTTTATCTCCTTTTTTATTTAATAATCTATTTCTTCCTTCACTTTGAATACTTTTTCTTTTTCTGTTTATTTTTTGAATTTGTTCATTAAATATTTGAATTGCTTTTTCTTTTTTAATTTTTTTTATTATTATACCAAAACCAAAATTATCTTTACCAATAATTTTATCAGTATTAATATCATGTGTAAATTTATTTACTTCATTTTTTTCTCCAAATGTTTCATTTTCTATTAAATAATCAAATAAATCTGATTTATTTAATTCATCATTATTTTTATTATTTGTATTCATTTTATTATTAAATTCCAAATTTTCTCTGACTTTAATTTTTTTAAATGTAAATGAAAAAGAATTAGTTCTCTTTAATCCAATTGATTTTTCTGCTATTCTTATAATTTCTGCTAATTCTTGAAATCTTATTTTTTTTCTAGAATTATCATAATGATAAACTAAAAAAGCAATAACTAAGTTCATTAATAAATTATTAAGAAAAATATTTGTAAAAAGAAAATATGTATAAACAGTAAAATTATTAACTTTATTTAAATTTAAATAAATTATCATGTCAATATACCAATCATCACCAATTAATAAACTAAATACAGATTCTAAAGCATTTATAAAGCAATCAAAATTTCTTTTTGGAATTTTTATTAATTTTATATCATCAAAAACTCCTTTAAATAAAGTTATACCAATTAAAGCAAAAACATATACTAATAAGAATATAAGTATAAAAAATAAAAAAATATTTTGTATTGTTTTCCCTACTAGAAAAATCATTATATTGAAATTTCTTAATTCTTTAAAACCTTTTATAATATTGAAAGTTCTTAAAAGAAAAATTACAGATAATACACTTTTTTTTGTTAATATAAATTCAATAGTAACTGATATTGATATTATTAAATCAAATAAATTTAAAGTTTGAGTAAAATATTTTTTAAAACCATTTCCAATTATTTTTAATAAACAATCAATATCAAATAAAATAACTATTATATAGTCAATTATTAAATTAAACTTATTTGAATATATTTGTTTCACTTTTAATAATAAAATAATTTTAATAAATGTTATTATATATGTAAGATGACCCCAAATAGGTTGTTGTACAATATAATAACAATAAAAAGTTATTTTAAATTTTGAATGATGAATATATTTTGGAATTATTTTTTTAAAAAATTGAAAAGAAGAAAAATAATTCCATAATATTTTAAATTTACTTGAAGATATAAATTTTTTTTTATACAAAATTTTATTTGCTTCTTCTTCAAAATCTAATAATTTAAATTTATATTTTTCATTATTTTTTAGTGAATTTTTTTCTATATTATCCATTAAAATAGCAATAGTAAAATTTAACACTAAATAATTTAAGATAATAACTAATGAAATAAAAAAAATAGAACTACCACTATAAGAATAACCATTTTGAACTAAATACATAATTTTACTCCATCCATTAAGTGTCATACAATTATATATTGTTAAAAAAGCTTTAAAAAAATTATCAAAAGTACTATAACCATGATTTAATTCATCAATTTTTAATTCTAAATTAATATCATTTTTAAATAAATAAGTTCCATTTTGATAAAAATCAAATATTGAATAACAATTATCACATTTATTTAATCCACCACATAAAGTATTAGAATTAAGTATTATTTCAAAAGTTCCATTAATTGGAAATGGATTTACTCTACATCTTCTATAAAAAATTCCACTCCAAATATTTACTGCTAAAACTGCATAAACTAAAAAGATAAAAAGTAATAAAATAAAAACATTAATCATTTCTTTTAATGATGTTAAAAGTGCATCAAAAATTATTTTTAATTTATATATTTCTTTTATTAAAGAAAAAGGTCTTAATCCTCTATACCAACATATATATTTATTTCTTCCCATTTTTGGAAATAAACAAATTATTCCTATTAATAATTGGGAAAACTCAAATATATTCCATTTATTCTTTAAATAACCTTTATTATGTTTAAATAATCCAAAACTTATTTGTTTTATTGAAAAATCAATAAAATAAAAAATTAAAAATATACTTTCGATAATATCATAAAATGATTTTGATTCATTTAAATCAGAATATAAACTCAATAAAATTGTATTTATAAGTAAAATTATTATTCTTATTTTTTTATATATTTGAATTTTTTGAAATTTTTCACATATTAAAGATAATTTTTTAAAAAACTCAAAAAATTTATTTGAAAAAATATACAATAAATAATCATAAACTGGAATTTTATCTAAATCATTTTCCTCTGACATTTAATTATAATTCATTAATTTTTCATTTTTCAGGTGATTTTTAATTCAAAAAAAAAATAAAAATTAAATCAAAAATAAAATAAAATAATAAAATTCTTAAAAATTAATAAAAAAAAATAAAATCAAAACTAACTAATAAATAATAAAATTTTTTTTAACTAGAATATAAAACAATATAAACTTCAATTTCCTTTAAATAAAATTGTTGAAAACCTCCAGTTAAAAGACCAATTTTTTTTTCATAACCACCATAAGTAATAGGAAAATTAGAAATAGATTGGAATTTTTTAGACTGATCTAAAATAGCCAAATCATATCCATTTCCAAAGGCACATAATAAATTACTTCTACAATAAATAGCATTTGATGAGTCTCCAGAATTAATAGAATATTTAGTTTGATTATCAATAGAAAATAAAAATGCATTTGCATCATTTTTATATTGTCCATCACCAGACCAATTTTTTGTAGTATATCCTCCACTTCTTGCACCATTATCACATTCAAATAATATTAAAGTTGGTGAATTATTATCACATAATTTATGAAAAATTTCTGCTGAAAAATTATATTTTGTTCCCTTGTAAATTTGAGAAAATTCTAAATTTTTTACTTTTGGATTTATCCAATTATGAATTAATGTTGTTTCATTTGCATTTTTTACTATTGTACTTTGTTCTAATGTTATTCTTTCTGTTATATTTATTTTTATATCATTTATTTTACTAAATGGATTTTCATATTCATTCCCTGTTTCATATGGATTTTGTGCTATATTATTTATTGGGTGTTGATTATATTGTTTAAATGGATTTTTTTCATTTCCGAATGTTGGATTTTTATTTGAGGAATTATTTATATTTGTTTTTGAATTATTTTGGTTTGATTGAATAAATGGATTTGACATTCTTTCTTTTTCATTATTAATATTTTTAAATGGGTTATTAAAATTTTGTATATTTATGTTTTGATTATTTGCAACAAATAAATTTGGTCTTTTACTTCCTCCTGGCATTGTCATTCTCATTCCCTCCATAAAATCAGATTGTTCGTTGTTAGAATTAATATTAGTAAATTTATTATTATTATTGTTATTATTATTAATATTATTATTATTATTATTAATATTATTATTATTCTTATTATTATTATTTTGGATTTTATTGTTATTTTTTATATTATTATTGTTCTTATCTTGAGATTTTTTTTGATTTTTTAAATATGTAATTATTTGATTGTTTGTTGATTCTAGATTTAATATTTTTGAATTAAGTTCATCTTGTTTTTTTTCAAATTTTTCTAATTTATCTTTTTGAACATTTATTATATTATTTAATCTTTCTATTTCATATAATAATTCTTGTTTTGATTTATTTTCAAGACTTTCATTATTTTCTACTAATAATTTAAGATAAAATGAAGTTTGATTGCTTTTATCAAATATTAACTTAACTAGAATTTTATCAAACATTTCATTAAATGAGAAATTATTATTATAAATTAATAATGAAATATCATTAATTATTTCTTTATTACTTAGATTATTATTTCTTTTTAAAGGATTAACAATTGAATTTATTTCATCTTGTTTAAAAATATGTTGATAAATCCAGGTTTTATCACATTTCATTTTAACAAATAAAATTTTTATCCCAGTTTTTTCTTCTTCAATATTAATATGATATATAATTTCAGGAGTTAAATAATATAAAAAAGATGATTTCCCAATAGGTTTTATTCCTCTTTTACTTTCACTCATATAATATTTTAATATAAATCTTAAATAAATATCAATTAAAAAAAATAAAATTATTAATAGTTTTATTTAAAATCTAAAATATTAAATTTATATCTGTTTTTGAACTACAAGAACCACCATTTTGAACTTTACCTTTATATAATTTAAAATCTAATCCTATTGGAATTCTAATTTCAGATAAATATTGTTTTTTAATTTTAGAATTTCTTTTTACTTTAATACAAGAAAAAGCAAAATTATCAATTCCCAAAATTTCTTTAATTTTATTATATAAATCTTTATAAGAATAACTTTTTTCTCCAATAAAAGAATCATCAACATTTAAAGCATTAATAATTAATTTTCCTAAATTATTATCTTCAAAAATTTCCATAGTTTTTTCAAAATATTTTTTATAATCATTAACATCTAAATCTAATCTTTGATTATAACAATAACCATGTTTATTATATTCATGATTCCAAAAAATTTTATTTCCTTTTCCAGAAAGTGAAACCCAAAATTTATTCATTTTTGAAAAAATTTCAGTATCATCTTCAATAATATCTATATCAGCTCCTGTATTACAAACTGGAATTCTTTTACCTGAAAGAAGACTTGGCCATAAACCATGAATACTTATATAATGTTTTGGTATTTTTTTTAATAATTCTTCACAACTTGGACCATAATTTAAACACATTGAACTTCCCCATTGAACTGAAAATAAATAATAATCATATATTTTATATGCTGGGTCTGAAATTATTATTTGGAGATTTTTATTTTGTTTTTCTTCTGAGGAATTATATAAATATTTATTATAAATAGAAAAGAGAGATAATGTTATTGATAAAATTATTAATGTATAGATTTTTGTTTCCATTGTTTATTTTTTTTTTTGAAATATTGTTATATTATTTATAATATATATTTATTATTTTATTTATTTTATATTATATTTTTGTTAATAAAGAATAATTTATTTTTTCTGAGTTTCTTGATTTATCATTTTTTCTTCTTTTAGTAAATATTATTAATATAATTATTAATAAAAGAATCATTCCAATAATAATGAAATATAAATAATATTTACCATCAATATTATTATTCTTATTTTCATTATTTTCTTCATTTTTTATTGATTTATCATCTTCCTTTTTTTTTTCTTTATCTTTATCTTTATCTTTTTCTTTTTCTTTCTCTTTGTCATCAATTATATCATCATCTAAATCTTGATAATCATCAAAATTATCATGATAATATTGAATGTCAGACATAACACCAATAACACCTTGTAAATAATCTCCAGAATTAAAAATTGATAATCTATGTTTAATAATTTTAGCACAAATTTTATCTGTTATTTCTTTACTAATTACCAAACCTCTTTCAATTTTCATAATTTTATCTTCAATACTAATTAAAACTATAATAGAGTTTTCAATTGCTATATTTTTTTTAACTTCTATTACTCCTTTAAATAATTCTTTCATTGTTAAATTTAAATTTTTCTCACTTGTTATATTTGCTTCCAATTTATTTATAAGATAAATATAAAGACATATTTGATCACTGGCTAAATGAGTGAAATATTCATTAAATAATTTATAATCTTCAGTTCTTATATAAAAATTTGGGTCTATAAATGCAAAATATTCTCTTCGAAAATATTTTGCTTCTCTGATTAAGGAATTTAAATCAAATGCATTTTGGGAATAAACAACCATTAGATTTGAGAATAAAAGGATCAAAAAAAAATTGTTCATTCTTTTTTTGGAGAATTTATATATATAATTTCAATTAAATATTAAATTAATTAATGACTTTTTAATATAAGATAAATTTAGATATTAATATTTTTGTTTTTATTATATATGATAAAAAAATTAAAAATTATTATAAGCTTATCTTTCATAAAGATGTTATTAAAAAATAATTTATAGTCTATCAATTTTAAAATAAGTATTTTTATTATAATATAACAAATATAAATAAAATGAATTTTGAAATATAAATATTAAAGAAAAGTAATTTTAAAGAAATAAATTAATATCTGAATAAATTTAAGTAAAGTAATTATCTAATATTAAAATAAGAATTTCATATATTTTTAATAAAAAATAATTTAGAATTAATTGGATGAAAATATCAATAGCAATAATTAAAATAGAATATAAATAAAAGAATTTGAAATTTTTCATTTTGTTGAAGAATATAAAAATTATTTTTTCTATTGAATTTGAAAATAAAATAGTTAAATATATCTATCAAAAATATATAAAAGAATAAAGAAAAAAGATATTAATCTTTATATCTTATTATTTATAATTTAAAAAGAGAAAAATTAATAAAATAAATTTTTATAAATTTATGAATAAAGATTAAACCAAAACTATTGAAAAATATTATAATGATATATATATTTAGAAATTAAGTAATTGTAATTAAAGCAATTATATTTTTTATGTTTTGAAAAATAATTATTTTTGAAAGAATAAAAAACAGTTTTATACTTTTTTTTATTTATATTTATTTTTATTGTTATTAATATAATGTTAAATGAGAAAATGGATATAATAAAACATTTAATAAAACAAAATGAATATAAAATTCCAATATTTAATGAAGTGAAGAGTTTGATTGAAATAAATGAGTTATTTCCTATTGAACAACTTCAATCAAATAACCCATTATTAACAATATCAGGACAAGACGAAGGTATGTTAAATGTTAGTTCAGATAAAACTAATTCAAATCAAATATATGATAATAATAATATGGATGGGGAATTAACAGAAAAAACTAAGACCACTCAATATCAAACTATCATTCAAGATATAAACATTAAAGAGATTGTTGATGAAATATATAAAATATTTTCTGATATGAGTTACTACGACTATAATAATGTAGCAGAATTATATAATAAATTTAAGGATTATTGCCTTATTTAAGCTAATAAATTTATATTTTTATTTCAAGTAAATAAATAACAAAATTTTTTAAAAGATAATTTACAATTTAAATATATATTTGAGTTTAAAAATAAAATATGTTTAAATTGAATATTGACTTATATAAAAATTTAAAAGTTTTTTTTTATAATATACAAACCTAAGAAAGAAGAAAGAATAATGACTAAAATCTGAATAAAATCATTTATAAATGAATATTATTTTAAAAAAAAAAGATATTACTATTTTATAGTTCAAAATCTACTTCAAAAAATTATTTAAATATGTAAATTAATTGGTGAATATTTATATTTTGATAAAAAAAATTTTATTTCAAGAACAATAATAATATATAATTTTTATGAAATATATGATAAATATAGATAATTCATTTAAAAAAGTTAAAAAAAAAATTAATTAAAAAATATAAAATTAAAATTTAATGTAACATAAAAAAAATGAATTATTTTTAAAAAGAAATTATAAATAGAAATTTTAATAAAAAATAAAGGAAAAATATTAAACAAATTTAAAATATTCAAAAAAAATTTTATTATGATATTAGTTTTATAAAATGAAAAAAAGAAACTTTAAATTAATAAATTTGAATTATTTTTAAGTTAACAATAATTTTATAATATTCTTAAAAAAATAATAAAAAATATTGAATGTAAAGAAGTTTATAAATAAGATATAATCTATCAAAAATAGTAAAAAAATTATTTATTTTATTTACTAAAAATTAAACAATTAAAAATTTAATATTAAAAATACCCTTTAATACTTTATTATTTTTTTGATAATTAATTAGGATTTAAATATAAAAAAATAAATAATTAAAAAAAGTGAAAATATATTATTTAGAACAGCATTCAATTTTTTCCCCAGGAGCAAACAAAGGTAAAATAGTTCTTCCGTAGACTCCAATGATAAGTAAGCTAGTAGCACTATAAAAAGTAACAATCCCAATAAAAACATTCAAAGCTCCATTAATTTTAGTACAAACATTAGAATTTTCAAAATTAGCAATAGAATTGAAAAAAAAAGCCAAGCAAATAGAAGATTGATTAATAAGATTAATTTTATTTCCTTTCAATCCAACAATAATAGAAATTAAAGCAATATAAGACCAAAGTAAATTAAAAACACCAAAGCATTTTCCATTAGGAGGAGTAACGCCTTCAGCAGAGAATTTATTCATAAAAAAAAATAAAGCATTAAAAATACCATAATTTCCACTTAGAAATATATCCATTAAAGAACCTTCATACCAACCAAAAATACCAAAAATATATTGACATAATCCACCAAATAATGTAAATGCTGCTATTGATATTGAAGAATATTTTATTGCACCTAAATTTGATAATCCTGGAAGGATACAGGATATTGAAAAACCATATAAACCTATTGGTACTAATGGAAATATGTTCTCACGTTTTATTGAATAGGGAATATTGCTTTGAAGTACTTCTTCATTTATGGATTCTTTTTCTTTTGGTTCTTCTTCTAAATCATTTTCTTTACTCATTTTTTTTTAGATTTATTTTTTTTTTTATTTTTTTATTTTTAATTTTAAGTTTTAATTTAAAAATTTTTTATTTATAATTATTTTATAATAATTTTTAATTCTATTTTTCAAAGTTTATTTATTTTAATGAATAATATTGGGGATTGGGGATGGGGATTGGGGATTGGGGATTGGG
>JAEEGK010003271.1_pt1 | contig 40488 bp, 35 predicted proteins | sample 8958771 | NCBI WGS metagenome assembly JAEEGK01 (sample SAMN16246547, study PRJNA631951) | gut metagenome | biome: gut microbiome; feature: rumen; material: SC-attached | host: Bos | place: Iran: Karaj | collected 2018-10
GAAAACTATAAAAGTCAGCGTGTTATGGAAAAACTGGGGATGACCTTCGTTGAAGATACTGAGTACGAGAAATTCGATGGGAGTGCTCATTTCCTTGCAAAGAAATATAGGCGTGTATTTGAATGAGCAAGACAAAAAAATACAGCAAGATGTCTTTGGTAGGTTTTATACTAGCACTTGTTTCTCTTTTGTCTTTTGCAGTCGTTTGTTTTATTGCAAAAGACAGCGATGATTATTTCATCATATGGGTTTTGTGGAGCATTATCGGATTCTGGGTTGCTCAGGCAGCCCATAACCTTTCGGAAATTGGTATAATCCTTTGCGCTGTAAAGAAAAAGAAAGGCATTGCTTTGAGTATAGTTGGAATACTCATATGCAAAATAGTAATGTTTATCTCAGTTATTATCTTTTTCACCTTTGTCTTTCATGAAAGTCCGCCTATGCCAGCACAGGGAATATATACATAGACAGGAAAATCATCAGTATTCTAGACTGATTCGATTACAGGTAAGTATATGAAACAAATTCTATAGATGGAAATAACTTGGATAAATGCTGCTTCAGTAATGCTTCTACGATTCATTACAATAAACCTGATTACCATCTATCATGATGTAGGAATAGTGTGGATGATTCCCACCCCTATAAGAGAATACGTACACCGTGGCGTCGGTATGTTCACTGAAAAAATCGGTATAGCCGAAACTGATGTCGCTCATCTCGGGATCAGGCTCCGAAACCTTATATGAACTGATGGCCCTTTTCTCACAGTTCTCGCGAAGTTCTTCAATATAATCAGAAGGAGCCCTGAATTCCAGCCGATAAAAGCCGTCTCCCTGCATGATGCTTGGCATGCTCTCAAAATGATAATTCGTTGCCCCCAAAGGGAGCTTATCGATATAAGCTTCATTCAGGTATTGTTTTTTTAGCATATATATAAACGGATATTGAAGTTTGGAGTAGGAAATGATTGGTGAAGTAAGAGTGCCGATTATGATCGTTAGTACCAACGCTACAACAAAACTTCCCGTTCCCCCGTGAATGACTAACGATTTTTTAAGAGACCTGACCTTCAATAATCCAATCAGCAATGTAACAACAAGAATTGCAAATGCTGTCAGCATTCCTGTCAGCAAAAAAACTATCAGGGCAATCAATGCTATGCCCAGTATGATCATGGTCTGTATGAATAATATTTTTTCGTGTCTGTTTTTCTGTTCCATGAGTATATACTATTACGTCTGTTATTGATTTTCAAGAATAATTTATCGTTATTCGATATATTTGTTCGTGCAGCACTTCGGGGAAATACTCATCAGCCAACTCGAGATTGAGATTAACAGTAAAAAGATAAACAGACTTAGACCTGCTAATCAGGAATATAACCAACCAAGAACTCGACCCCGGAACAATTATTTGAATATTTCCAACTTAATACGCACATGACATTATCAAATCAGAACAAGTATACACGCCTCTAACGCCGATTAAAGCACTAAGCGGAATTTCTCATCCCGCTTTTATTTACTCTGCATTAACACTTCAATAAAACAATAAAAATATGAGAACGATAGAATACGGATATGGAAAACATAATCAGGACGATAATGTAACGTTTTCAGATATATTGTGCAGGAAAAATGTGCAAATGGAGGCTGACAAATGAGCGGACAAGAGAAGCAAATGGAAAGTAAGATACCAAAAGAAAGAGCAATGCGAGAGATTTCCGTAGAGGGTTGCCAGGTTCTTGGAAAAGGAGGAAACGGAGCGGTTTATCGTCTGGATGATGAGACCATCGTGAAAGTGTATTTCAGTAATCGTCATAGCCCCGAGAGAATCAATCGTAGCAGGGAGACGACAAAAAGAGCATTCGTAAACGGAATCCCAACCATGATCGCGTTTGACATGGTGAAGGTTGGGGAGAACTATGGCGTGGTTTATGAAATGATCAATGCAAAGCCGCTTGGGCAAGAGATCTGTGAGCATCCGGATAAAATAGATGAATATTCCAATCTAATCGCGGATACGCTTCTTAATATTCATCATATTGAGTTTGAAAAGGGAACGCTTCCGGATTCCAAGGAAAGGCTTCGCAATGAAGTGATTGCGACCAGGGATGCCGGCTTTTATAAGCCCGAGGAGGCTGCAAGAGTAATGAAATTGATCGACGGTATTCCTGATAGAAATACATTTATTCATCAAGATTTTCATCCTGGAAACCTCATGCTCCAAAACGGAGAAATAATGTTGATCGATGTGGATGATTCCGGGCTGGGACATCCCATTATTGATCTGGCGGCAATGCATCTGGTGTATGTGACGGCCGCAAAAACCAGTTATAAATTGACGGCCATGGGACTTACGAAGGATCAATTTGCGAGAGTGTGGAACAATATCTTAAAGAGATATTTTCATACAGATGATGAAAATAAGATCAAAGAGATCAACCGGGTCATTGAAGGATATGCAATGATCAGCCTGATCAAAGGCGTTGCAACTTCTCCGAATGTAAAGAATTGGATCCGAAAACCGGTCGTAGCAATTTACAAGAAAAAATTTTTCAAGATGATTGATACACTTTATCCGATACCTGAGGTATAAGGGGAAGACATATGTTGAAAAACGAAGTGAAATTGGATGGAATAAGGAATGCAAGGGAGCTGGGAGGGTTCCCAGTCGGAACAAAGGTGGTTAAAAAGGGTGTATTGATACGTACCGGGACCTTGGAACATGCCAGGGAGGACGCAATACGGGTGTTAAGCGAGAGATACCATGTTCAGGCGGTCATCGATTTTCGTATGACCGGAGAAGTCAGGAAAGCTCCGGATCCGGAAGTTCCGGGAGCTAAGAACATTCACCTTCCGGTGATTGAATTTGAGGACTATATTACAAAACTCGGAGATCCGGAACTGGCAAGGCATTATTTGTCCCAAAACATGAGCCGTGAAGAAATGGTCGAAGTCGCTTTCAGACATGGCTTGATTGGACCTGAGATGTATCTGTTCTTTTTGATGGGAGAGAAGGGGAAAAAGGCATATCATGAGTTCTTTCAGACACTGCTTGCCGCTGATCCGAAGAACGGTGCAGTCCTTTGGCATTGTACAGATGGAAAGGACAGGGCAGGATTAGCATCTGCACTGTTGTTGGCTGCGCTCGGAGCATCCGAGGAGACAATCCTTGAGGATTACCTTCTTACGAACGCGTATCATGCGTCAATGCTGGAGAAGGTAAGGGAAAAGTTTGCTTCTGCAGAAATCGCCCCCGAAATGATGGATGTGTTGCTTTTTGCGGCAGGAGGTACAATCGAGAATTATCTGCTCCGGGCATTCGAAGGAATGGATAAAGAGTTTGGCGGAATAAACGGGTATCTCAGCGAGGCGTTGAAGCTTACAAAGAGTGACATAGGAGAGCTTCGCAAGAAATACACGGAAGATTAATTACTTATGAAAGCTGAAGAGACTAACATATTTGAAAGATATAATGCGTTGTTAAGTGAGTGTCCTGATCATGTAATCCTTAGTGAAGGTCCGGCAGAAACCGATATGACAGTAAAGGAATTGGACCGCAGTTCCGCGAAAGTGTATAGGTATCTTAAGGACAAGGGATTCGGCAAAGAGGATATGATCTGCATACTTCTTCCAAGAGGAACTGCTGTTGCTGCAACTTTATTTGGTATTTGGAAAACAGGTGCCGGAGCGGTAATTATCGAGGCTCATGATCCAATTGAAAGAATCGAATATATCGAAAAAGACTGCGAATGCGCTTTTGTTATTGATGAAAAGGCATGGACGGAGATCCAGCGGTGTGAGCCGCTTGAAGGACATGAACCATTAGACCCTCATGCGGCGGCATTTGCAGTATATACATCAGGGACCAGCGGAAATCCGAAAGGCGTCTTGCATGAATATGGCAGGATCCCGATCACGTTCGCATCATACCGTTGGAATGGCGTTTCCATAAGTCAAAGGAGCGACATCATTATCCTGTATTTCCCGATGAACTTTGTAGCATCGATCATGTTTATGATCATAAGCCTGATGATAGGCACGAAGCTTCTGATCGTTCCTTATTCGGTGTCAAAAGATCCGTTGAAAATAATGAGTTATTTAATGGAGAACAAAGTAACTTTGGCATTTTTCCCGCCATCGCTGTTCAGGACACAAAAAGACTTCGGACCTTATCTCAAGAAGGTCATCCTTTCTTCTGAACCGGCACATGGTATCTGGAAGGATCCTTCCGAAATGATGGTGTTTAACGGGTATTGCAGCAGTGAGACGGCCTGCGGATTACTGGTATCCGTGCTGGATAAGCCCAATGTAACAGCGCCTGTCGGCCTGCCTCAATATGATGTCGGCGTATATCTTCTGGATGAAGAAGGCAACCCGGTCGAAAAAGGCGAAGCAGGTGAGCTTTGTTTCGATGCTCCGTTTACGAGGGGGTACATCAATCAGAATGAAAAGAGTTTTGTAAATGGCGTTTTCCATAGTGGAGATCTTGCCAGACAAATGAGTGACGGGCAGTATCAGATAATCGGAAGGATCAGTGACACAATAAAGATTAATGGTAAAAGAGTTGAACCGACGGAAGTCGAAGAGGCCATTAAGCGTGTTGCGAATCTCGAATGGACTGCTGTCAGAAGTTTCAAGGATAAAAACGGAATTCATCTTTGTGCATATCATCTGGGGGATGTCGAAATCGGAATAACCGAACTGCGCGAGAGACTATGTCAGATTCTTCCCTATTACATGATGCCTTCATATTTTATAAAGGTTGATTCGATCCCTCGCCTGCCAAACGGGAAGATGAACAGAAAGGCACTTCCCAGACCTTCTGTTTCTGACTATATGAAAGAGTATGCTCCGCCAACTAATGAGACAGAGACGGTAATATGCAATGCTATGCAAAAAGTACTGAAGATAAAGAAGGTCGGAATAAATGATGATTTTTTCCTTCTTGGCGGAGATTCATTGTCTTCCATGGAATTGATCGTTGAGAGCGGATTAAGCGGACTTACATTTGAAGATATATATTTTGGCTGTACAGTTTCAGGCATTGCACAGCATTATCAGAATAAATCGTGTCTTACACAAGATAACGCTGAAAAGATTAATTCGGAAGCTGTTTTGAATTCTCATCCTTTGACAGTGGAACAGAAGTATATATTGAATTATGAGCTCAATACGCCTAATACTACTATGTATAACAACCCTGGTCTGTGTAGATTTAATGATGTGGATGCAGAAGATCTGGCGGCAGCAATTAATAAAACAATACGTAATCACTTTGCTCTCCTGACCACAATCTATTATGAGAATGGAGAGTATAAGCAACGATATACTCCTGAATTGATGCATGAAATAATCGTGGAGAATGTTTCAGATGAAGAGCTTGAGACTTTGCGGGGAACTTTAGTACAACCATTTAGAAATATAACTGAATGCCTTCTTTGGCGAAGCAGGGTTTTCAGCGCTCCGTCCGGGAATTATATATTCTTTGATGTTCATCATTTGATCTTTGACGGTACATCCTATTGGCTGTTTATGAGCAATCTGCAAAAATGCCTGTCTGGTATGGAGCCCGAACCGGATTACTATTATTATGTTCTTGCACAGCGCGAAAAAGAGACAAACAGCGCTCTATATGATGAGGCAAAGTCCTATTTTTTAAACCTTTATGCAGGGACGAAATGGATCCGTAATATTCCGTATGATTTTGCTTCTGATGAAAACTGTGCAAGTGATACAGATCTTGATCTGCATTTTACCGATGATGATTATATGGCATTTGAAGCTTCAACCGGGATTGGAAGGAATGGTTTGTTTCTTATGGCCGGGCTTCTTGCATTAAGTGCGGTAAGCAATACCGACAATGTTATGATCACCTGGATCTACAACGGGAGAAAAGACCTTGATTCCATGAATAGTATTGGCATGTTGTTCTACACAATGCCTTTGGCGCTTTCAGTCACAGATGAACTTACGATGGAAGAAATGCTGACAGATATAAAAGAACAATTGAACAATTCCATAAAATACAATTCCTGTTCGTTTGTCAGTTCAACTTATGTGTCTCCCGTAAAGGATGACTGTATTTGTTTCATGCTTCAGGATGATGTAAGAACCCTTTCGGAAAATTGGCAGCACCCGTTTGAAATGGTGGATATTGACATTAATAACAGGGCATCGCAGACATCTCTCGATGTGGAGATTACGACCAACGGAGACGAATCAAATATTTATCTTGACTATGCAGCGAATTTATATAAGCCTGAAACAATTGAACAATATGGCAATATGATCAAGACTATTGCAGGAAAACTCATTAATTATAGAGATTGTCCGGATATTCGTGTGAAGGAGATCATTAATATATGAGAAAGCGTGGTTTCTGCGAGTATAAATTCCGATCTATGCTGTTATCCGGAACTTTTACGATGGCGATAATCTATGTGATGCTGTTATGTGACAGCATTATCGCAGGATTGTTTATCGGCGAAAACGGTGTTGCTGCAATAAATGCGATTACTCCGGTTACCGGAATAACAACGTTCTTTGCTAATATTATTTCGATAGGTACGGGTATCCTCTACAGCAGATCCATTGGAGCAATGAACAAGAAGCATGCCGATGAACTGTTCGGACAGGGAATGATCCTGAATGTCGCGGTAGCGTTGCTGAGTTTTGTTTTACTTTTGCTGGGAAAGAATCTGTATTTTGATATAAATGGTGTATCGGGCGAGATCTATGAACTCGCTTCAAAATACTATAAATGGACTCCGCTCTGTGCTGTATTAACCATACTGAATTCTTATATAGGCAATATGGTCTATACAGATGGTGATGAAACCTGTACTAACATTTCCTATGTTCTTCAGATCGTAGGGAACATCGCTCTTTCGCTGATACTTGTCAAACCTTTTGGAATGCAGGGAATCATTTGGGGCACGATAGCAGGCAATGTTCTTGGTATGATACCGGCTCTGGCACATTTTCTTCGTAAATGTAATACGCTCAAGTTTACATGGTATTTATCAGTCAGGGATATCCTTCAAGTTGTAAGATATAGCGCTGTTGATGCGGTTATCTATATTTGTTGGGCTATTGCCGATTATGTTCTGATAGCTCATGTGTCAGGTCGTTATGGAGAGACCGGACTTATCACACTTGCCGTAGTTATCAGTCTTCTGGAGTTCGGCGTTGTTATGGACGGAGTCGGCTTGGCGATCCAGCCTTTGCTTGGAACATATCTGGGCGAAGATAACAATGTAATGATAAAACGTCTGATGAATGTAGCAAAGATGGCTGCAGCTGTTGAAGGCGTGATTGCAAATCTGCTGATCATACTTTTCACCAAACAATTCTGCGGTTTATTTGGCATCAAGGAAGGAGCAGCTCTTGAACCTACTGTTATGGCTGTTAGGATCGTATCATTCGGATTGATCTTCTGCAGTATGGTATCTCTGATGACTTCTTATTATATGCTGATTGACCGGGTGGGATTAGCGGTAGGAGTAACATTCCTTAAGGATGGAGTGCTTTATTCCGTACTTCCGATTGTCGGATCGCTGCTGATGGGAAAAACAGGGATGTGGGCAGCATTTGCGTTATCTCCTGTTCTGGCTCTTATCATTACCATGATATTCATCAGGTGGCATTATGGTAAAGCAAGCTTTCCCAACTTGCTGGTTCCAAAGCATGCGGATATAGTTGTGTTTGATGGTGTTTTCACACCTGAGATGTGTTCCGTGCTTTCTGAAAAGGTGCAGAATACCTTGAACGAGAGGGGATACTCAAAAAAACAGTCTATGAAGGCAGCATTGTTTACTGAAGAAATCGGTCTGACTATTATTGAAAAAAACAAAGACAGTAAACGCCCTGTATTGGCGGAAATATCGCTGCTTTTTGATGAGGGATCCGTCATGTTGATAGAACGCGATGCTGGAAAGGTATTTGATATTACTGATCCTGACATGAAGATAGACGGCTTGAGCAGTTTCATTTTGACAGGACTGATGGAATCACATAAAGAAAAGGCATATCAGACCACTACAGGTTATAACCGGAATATGATCCGTTTATATAAAAACGAGGAATAACCATGGAGGAAAACGCATCAAATTAACATAGGTCAATGCGGCGTTATGCATTATCTGATATCATCAGATACATGGACAAAGAGTATTTAATAAATCAATTAAGCGACCTGTCAAAAAGCCTCGGACTGGATATTTCCGGGGACGTGATAGGAAAGGCTGTGGGATTTTCCGGGTTCAGGGTGTATTCCAAGGGTGACATCCTTGCACGTGAGGGCGATGACGCGAAAAGCGCGGGCATCGTCCTTAACGGCGTTATCAGGAGCTATTACATCGATAAGGACGGAAACGACATAACGCAGTTTTTCGCGCGGGAAGGGAACCTCTGCATAGATTCCGGACTGCTCGGCTTCACGGAGATGAAGGCGATGTGGGAAGCCTTGGAAGATGCGACTGTGATGCTTTTCGACGTGAAGGACATGAAGGATCTCATTATGAGTGACGAAAACCTGAAAACGCTGTGGATCGGGGTCCTCGAGAGCGGCCTGCGTTACAAGGTCTACAGGGAGGGCAGCTTTCTGGTGCAGAATGCCACCGAGAGGTACCTGGAGTTCAGGAAGCGTTATCCCGATCTTTCCGGTCGCATTCCCCAGCGTTACATCGCCACATATCTCGGGATCACGCCGGAATCATTAAGCAGGATAAGGTCGTCTCTGAGGGAAGATGCGAATGGTGAGGCTGGGCAGGCGCAATAGGCTGAGTGGAATGCTTTTATGCCGTAAAACGCCGTTTTGACCCGCGGATCGACCCGCAGCGCGGCATGTTTGTCGGCACGTTTGGCCTCGAAAAGACGTTTTGTGCCGAAAAGTGTGCCGCAGCGCGGCATGTTTTACGGCATGGTTGAAGGTCCTTTTGGTAGCACCTGCAGGCTTCGCCGTCAAGGAACGGCAAGCCTCGCTGAAGCGTCCTTGACTGCTTGCCTTTGCAGGTGCTTATGTTGGGTCTAAGAGGTCGGTTCCCCGACCTCGCATCTGAAGATGCCGGTCATGACGACTGCAGACGCGGATTTGAGGAGGCGGCTCCGAGGATATATAATCTGTTGAATTAAGCGTCAAAGGTGATTACGATATGGAATTTGAACAACTGATCAAGCGCATAAATGAGCTGAGCCGGAAGTCCAAGGCTGAGGGTCTTACGCCTGCCGAGAAGGCTGAACAGACCGAGCTTCGTAATGAATACAGGGCCCTGGTTGTCGGGAATCTGTCGTCACAGCTGGACAGCATCAAGATCAAGCATCCTGACGGGACTATTACTGATGTGAGAAGGAAGTAGGGCGGTTGTAACGACGTGTTTTTGATCAAGATGAAATCAGCGGACAAAATCTTAAATGATGTTGCATAGCAGTATTAGCGTGATATAATACCTTTAGCGAAGGAATGAAATGAAATTCGCATTTCATGTGCACAAAAACCCCGAAGTTGCCGCTTCGGGGTTTTCTTACGCCTATTTTTCGAGGTGGCTTATGCCTCAGGCTACCTTTTATCTTTCTTATCCAGCTTCTCTGACAGTTTATTCCCCAAGGCGACGCCGGCGGCGGTCTTAAGGATGTCGCCTAAGATGCTCGGTCTGCCGGTGTCATACCGGGATTCATAGTAAGCATCTTCCTGTGCCTGTCTCTGTTCTTCCAAGTACATCTCCGTGACCCTGGCCTTGATCTCTTCGAGGATGTCGTCGATGGTCCTCGTGACGTTCTCGTCGAGGGCGTTGATGAGATAGTTAAGGCCGTCGAAGTCACGCAGGGAGACGATCTTGCCGTACATGTAAAAGTCGTTGGGGAGATTTGCTTCGGCGCAGGCTTTTTCCCAGCTGACCCTGTAATGATCCTTTTCTTCGGGGGTGGTTGCCAGCTCCGAATAACGTAAGCAGAACTGGGCGTACTGAAGTTTTCTTAAGAGATTCACAGCATCGTTTTTGCAGGGGTTTATTTCATCATCGATGTAAGATGCCCACTGCACTTTCCTGAAGACAACGGTCTTATGAAGGAATACGGTCTTGCCGCCGGAATATATGTCCCTTGCCATTTCGACGGATTCGGTCTCACAGGAGAATGTGAGATATTCGTCCTTTACTTCCAGAAACGGCACGGAAAAGCTCACGGGCACTCTGAAGATATTCTTTATCTTCTCTATAAGATCGATCACTTCAGCCTCGTTGTCGGAGATCACTTCTATTCTCGGCGCATATTCGCTCGGAAGCGTATTCCGGTCGTAGTAGCGGGTGACCTTGTTGCCGTCGGATCTGGTGAGCGTGAAGCTTTTGTAATCGAGATGATAGCGGAACGATGATGTCACGAAAACATAAGGGAAGGTGAATTCGTGACCGACTACTGACTTTGCGAGGTCGCTGTTTTCGAGCGAAAAGAAGGTGACCGGCCTTACGCCGGAAAGACGGCCCTTCAGATATTCGATCACGCGCATGTTGGCGAGCAGCAGGTCCTCACGGTCAAAGGATCTGTACAGTGGATACGCGATAAAGCTGCAGATCTGAGTCTCAAGATCAGGTTCAGTGCCGGCATTGCCCTGCGAAAAAGGAGCGTTGCCGAACGCATCTGCCGGGCACCCGCAGGAAGGACAGGCCGCAGCCCTGTCCGAAACCATATTGCCGCAATCCGGACACTTAATAAGCCCCATTGGAAAACCTCCCTAGTCGCGTGTGATGTATATGATTATGCTAACACCGGCAAGGGAAACGGGAAACTGTTTCGTGTAAAAAATGTATAAAGAGTGGAGGGAAAATGTGAACGTGGGAGGGAAGCCTTGCAGAGCACCACGAGCGCCGGCCGTTGCAAAGTGTTTATAAATAGTTCACCGCAGTGTACTGATAACGATCCATCTGATGAAGTAATATAAAGGCATCTGATCAGGTAAGGAGGCACCGGTATGAGCATTGAAGTTATAAAGTGTCCGGCGTGCGGCGGAACCCTTGACTGCGACGGAAGCGTCGAGTTCTTTAAGTGCGGTCACTGCGGCAATACCTTGAGGCTGAAGATCACAAGCAGGCCTGCCGGGCCTGTAAGTACGGAGCCTTCGAGGATGAAGTTCTTTGACACGGCTCTCAATATCCCCCTGGCATCGTGCGAACTGCCTGATACATATACTCCGAACGGTGCGGTCATGCCTGAAGCGGCAAGCAATACCTATCCGATGCCGATAAGGTGCGGCGTTGCGAATAAGTCGGGCACGGCGTTCTCGTTCTTTACGGGTGAGGCTTATTCGGATGACACAAAGTGTCCCATGATCTCCGGCCCATATTCGACGGAGGTTAACCGGATCAGCAAGATACATTTCAAGCCGTTCATGGATGCTGAGATGTTCAGCAATTACTACATAAATGAACTGCTTACGACCGGGAAGATGACCAATGCGTGGTTCATCGAGAAGAGGCCGTTCCCTGCAGAAGGATACAGCAGGGAGGCTGCGCTGGAAGGGTTCATCAGGCTGAAGAAATTCGACGCGCAGAGAGAAGGAATGGCAGGAGCCGCTGCCGGAAAGATGTACTATCTCGAAGAGTCCTGCAAAGTGTATGAAGCCGATATCGGGAACATGACGTTCAGGATAGTCGTTGCGTTCATTCTCAGGGGATTCAGGTATCAGGTGCCAAGTATGTATTCTATGGGAAATGTATTCGGAGGCATATTCGGACAGAGAAGGCCGCAGGTGTCTAACGGCGCTAAGCCCGGGACGTTCGGTGACATGCCTGACAACACCGTGATAGAGTGGTCTTCTAACGGCATGTTCAATATGTTCTGCCCGAAAGAAAGGTTTGACGAAGACTACAAGGATTTCGTCAGGTTCGTGAGCACCTTCCGGGTGGATCCTTATATCACAAGGGAATCAATCGGCATCCAGGACAGGATGATGATGGAAGTCGCAAGATACACACAGAAAAACATCGACCAGCAGAACAAGAACTTCCAGATGATGCAGGAAGCGAACAAAACCCTCCAGGATGCCTTTGATTCGGCAAACCAGGCATGGTGGGACAGGAGCAATGCACATCACGCACAGGTCATGGCATCGTCAAGATCCACCTTTGGCGAGACAAGCTCGGACAGGATCTCCAGACTCCAGTCGGAGGCTATCAGAGGCGTCAACACATACGAAAGAGAAGACGGCTCGACCGTAGAAGTATCAGTCGATTACGACCACGTCTACTCGAACAAACTCGGCGACACCCTTGCAACAAACAGTTCGTTCGAACCTGGAGGAAATTGGGAGCAGACGAGAAAAATATGATGCGTTCTATACTATAATGATCTCATACTGAATTAGTGGAGCAGCTCTAATGTCGGATAGTCCGCGTTGTTTATACAGCAGTGAAATAAAGACGTTTTTAACGGCGAACAATAACGAAGTATTGGGAATACTTTGTAATGGTTATCACGGCGTTTTGCAGACTACTCAGAGTGATGCATGGGCAAGCGAGATTGATATCCTGCAAAAGGCTTTTCTGCCTTGGGAAGATTCAGAAGGTAAGATCATTTTCGAGTACGATATTCCGCGTCTTGGGAAGCGGATAGATGTTGTATTACTTCTGAAGGGCATTATCTTTTGTATTGAGTTCAAGGTCGGTGAATCTGAGATTAAGGCCGGCGACGTCGATCAGGTATTGGACTACGCTTTGGATCTGAAGAATTTCCATAAGTACAGTGAAGATAAAGTAATAGTTCCGATCCTTGTTGCTACACGTCATAAGGATTCTTCTTCCGTAATACAATCTTCCATCTACGATGACAGGGTGCTTAACCCCTTAATGACCGGAGAAACCGGTATAACAAAGCTCATTTCAGATGTTTTAGACAGATTCCCTGACGAGAGTCCGGTTAACGATAAATGGATAATAAGCCCGTATGCTCCGACACCTACGATAATTGAAGCAGCACGGACTTTATATGAGAGTCACTCGGTTAAAGATATAACCAGACATGAAGCGGATAAGGTGACTACGGATACTACTATTGCGTATATTCTTGATGTTATTCGCAAGAGCAAAGAGAACGGCGAGAAAAGTATATGTTTTGTCACAGGTGTCCCGGGCGCAGGCAAGACTTTGGTCGGTCTGGAAGTTGCAGTAAAGCAGACCTATCAGGATTCTGATAAACCTGTTGAAGATGAGGGCGCTGTTTATCTTTCAGGAAACGGTCCGTTGGTAGCGGTATTGAATGAAGCGTTGGCTCAGGATAACTATAAGAAGTGCAAAGAGCGTAAAGAAGATAAAAAGCTTTCAGATTCACGAAGAGAAGTAAGCAAGTTCATTCAGATCATTCACCGATATCGTGACAACATGCTCGAAAAGATTAAGCTCCCTGTTGAGAATGGTATTCTTGAGATCGATCCTGAGAAAGCTGTAAAAATGCAGGGCTCAGGTTATGGTGAAGTAGAGCATGTAGCAATCTTTGATGAGGCACAGCGTTCGTGGACGCATAAGAGGATTGCTGATTATCTCAAGCGTGGCGGTACCTACGGAAACAAGAAAAAAGTTGATAACTTTCCGATGTCAGAAGCAGCATTCCTCATCTGGTCGCTCGATCAGAGAGAGGACTGGGCAACGATAGTTTGTCTTGTCGGAGGCGGCCAGGAGATCAACACCGGCGAAGCAGGAATAACAGAGTGGATTTCTTCTTTGAATAATATGTTTCCGCACTGGAAAGTTTATATCTCACCCAAGCTGACTGAACCTGAATATGCTGAAGGAAAGGTCAACGAACTGCTTAAGGGTAATCAGAACGTTACGTTTAATGAGAAGCTTCACCTGGGAGTTTCCTTAAGATCTTTCAGAGCAGAGAAACTGTCAGCTTTTGTTCACTCACTGCTTGCTATAGACGGTAACGCTGCCTCGATCTATAACGAAATAAAGGCAAACTATCCGATCGTTCTTACAAGGGATATGGAGAAGGCCAAGAGATGGATCCATGAAAAGGCAAGAGGTAATGAAAGAACCGGAGTTCTCATTACTAAGGAATCAGCAAGATATAAACCCTTAGGAATTCACGTATTGCCTTCAGACGATGACAATGCTGTTCACTGGTTCCTGGAAGATATTACGGATACCAGATCTTCTAACTATCTTGAAGATGCTGCAACAGAGATCCAAGTTCAGGGATTGGAGCTGGAATACACGTGTGTTCTTTGGGATGCAGACATGCGGTATGAAGATGGCAAGTGGCAGTTTTATACATTTAACAGGAGATGGAATAAACTGGAAGCAGTTACTGAGAGCAAGAATGACCGAATGAAATATATGCTTAATGCATACAGAGTTCTTATGACACGTGCCAGATCAGGAATGATCATATGCGTACCTGAGGGTAACCCTCACAAATCTGAAAACGGCTTTTGGGAAGATGAGACAAGACTTCCTGAGTATTACAACGGTACATACAATTACCTTAAGAGTTTAGGAATTGAAGAGATTTGAAAACAGTAAAAGTTGTAGCAGCAATTATCACCAAAGATAACAAGGTTTTCGCAACCCAAAGAGGTTACGGAGATTTCAAAGACGGCTGGGAATTTCCAGGGGGGAAAGTAGAGCCTGGAGAATTACCTGAAGATGCCATCGTTCGTGAGATCAAAGAAGAACTTGGTGCTGATATTAAAGTTACAGGGTTTCTTACGACTGTTGAGCATGATTATCCGGAGTTCCACTTATCAATGGATTGCTTTTGGGCTGAGTTGGTAGATGGGACAGAAATGACTCTTCTCGAACATGAAGCGGCAAAGTGGTTAACACTTGATCAGATTAATTCTGTTGATTGGTTGCCTGCGGATGTGAAAGTGGTGGAAGCAATAAAAAAGTATTCAAAATAGAGTGACGAATAATATATGAAACTTCCGTATGATGATGGTTTAAACACAGGATGTCTTGCTAGGTTATTTGACAATACCAGCGAGTGCTACAAGTTGTTTTGGTTTAAAGCCATTGTAACGGCCGTTTGTGACGGTAAACTGATTCTTACCTACGAAGAAATTATAGACAAAATGATTGCGGATGCCTGGTATATGGTGACGGAATTTCATTTGAATCTGGGTCCTAGAGATACCCTTCAGTCAGTTATTGAGCTGATGAATGCTAAGAATCCCGGTCTTAAATCGTCGGAAAAGGAAACGGAAATAATAAATTATCTTGCCTCGCTTGACGATAAAGAAATCATTGCGATGAAACGCACTCTTACACTTAATGTTCCATATCGTTTACAAGCGCCATTTTTGTCTGAAGTAAAGGGAAAGGCATGGAACGTTAGAGCAACAGATCTGGCAGATAAGATCAATCAGGGAAAGCAGTTAATCTATTATTTTGAAGCGATAAATGGATTGGCCTCACGAATAATTATCAACGAAGATTGGGCGGAGTACATAAAAAGGAACAAGGAAATCCTGCTCGGATGGATTGAATACCATATGATCCATTATTTGCAGAAACGTAATCCAAGCGTTCCGGGAATTGCGGACAAGTTGTATCCTCCCCAGGGACGTAAATTGGATAAGGTAAAGAAATATTGGAAACTAATTCTGTCCGTTGAATCGATTCAGGAAATCTATAATGATGAGATTTTGAATGACAAGGATATCTCGATTGACCATTTCATACCATGGTCTTATGTAGCACATGATGAGTTTTGGAATTTGAGTCCTACAACGAAGAGCATAAATAGTTCAAAGAGTAATTATCTCCCTAAATGGGATTTGTACTTTCCTAAGCTGGTTCAATTGGAATACAGGTCCTACGAACTAATGTGGAAGTACGAAATCATCCATAAAGAATTTGAAAAATGTGCGAAAGAACATGTAAATAATTCCGACGTTCAGAATCGTATCTACCGCGAAGGACTCTCATATGAAGAATTTGCCAAAAGGCTGAAGAACGTGATCCGTCCCGTTTACAATGCGGCACATGACTGCGGTTTTGATTGGAACTGGGAATACAAGGATCTGATTGTATGAATATAACAAAGCAGTATTATCAGGATAATGCACAAGACTTCTTTGACTCGACGGTCAATGCAGATCTCTCATCGCACTATGACCGCTTTCTGCGCTATGTTCCCGAGCACGGAAGGATTCTGGATTTCGGCTGTGGATCGGGAAGAGATTCCAAAGCCTTTCTGCAAAGAGGATATACAGTTGAAGCAATAGATGGTTCAAGCGAGATGTGCAGACTGGCGAGTGACCATTGTGGTATACAGGTTAGATGTATGGATTTCCAGGAACTGAATGATGTTGAGAAGTATGATGCTATTTGGGCTTGTGCATCTTTGCTACACGTTGCAAAAGATCAAATGCCGACCGTAATAATCAAGATGAGAGAAGCGCTTGTTAATACGGGAGTAATGTATATTTCGTTTAAGCATGGCAACTATGAAGGGGAGAGAAACGGGAGATTATTTGTTGATGTCACACCTGAAGCATTTAGCGATTTAATAAGCAGCATTTCCGGACTAAAAGTCATTGAAGAATGGTTTACAGAAGATGTGAGACCAGATAAGGAAACCCAATGGTATAACGTTATACTAAAGAAGAACATTGAACTCTAATTTAGTTTTACATTCAACCCGGTCCTTACTCTGGATATAGTCCCATTAATGGAATGCAAGCACTGTTTTTGGGTGATATAATTATGACAACCATAAAGAGTGTGTGAGGGACAAGCCCGGAGACCGCACAGCAACCTGCCAGATGGCAAGGTGCTAAAGCTTGAACGATGGTTTATTATCTCTGTAAAAGAACCAAATAATCAGAATGCATGATTCTATCGTTTGAGTTGATGACCAGTTTGGTCACGCATGTTAATTGTCGCTTCCCGGGCGACCCGCCGGATCTTCCGGACTGATACAATTCAGGTATAAAGAACAAGAAGCAATTGAAGAGAATAAGGAGGTATTTGCATGTACGGAGCAATAATCGGAGACATTATAGGCAGCAGGTTTGAATTTGACAGAGGTGATAAGAGCAGGGAGTTTGAGCTCTTTACCAAAGAATGTAAGTTTACTGACGATACCGTCATGACAATTGCCGTGGCAGAGGCGCTCATGGACGCAGGTAAGGACGCTGGTGAGGAAGAAATAAAGAATAACCTCATCAAGGCCATGAAGGCGTGGGGCAACAAGTATCCCAAGGCAGGATACGGCGGAAGGTTCAGGCAGTGGTTGTTTACTGACAGAACCAAGCCTTATAACAGTTACGGTAACGGATCCGGAATGAGAGTCTCTCCCGTGGGCTGGCTCTACGATACCATTGAGCGTACACGCGAAGTCGCAAGGTGGACTGCGGAAGTAACGCACAACCATCCTGAAGGAGTAAAGGGTGCAGAGTCTACGGCAGCAGCAATTTTCTTCGCAAGGAACGGAGCTTCCAAGAAAGAGATCCGTGACTACATTGAGAAAGAGTTCGGATACGATCTGAGCAGGACATTGGACGAGATACGTCCCACATACGAACACGTGGAAGACTGCATGAGGACAATGCCCGAAGCATTCGAATGCTTCCTTGAGGCTGAGAGCTACGAGGAATGCGTCCGCAACGTCATGTGCATAGGCGGAGACACAGATACCCTTGCAGCGATCGCAGGGGCCATTGCAGAGGCTTTCTGGGGCATCCCGGTATCCATTGTCATTAAGGGCAAGGAATACATTACAGGCGACATTAACGAAGTAATAGACAGGTTCAATGAGACCGTTCATGTCAGCTGACGTTATACCGATCAGAGTTTGTCAATAGCAAAACTGTCCTATTAATAGAACGCAGGGCTTCTCCTGGGGTGATACAATTTAATCATAAAACAACAGTGCTTTTCTCCTCTTGAGTTCTGTGTGTTGGTAGTGGTTTTAGTGTTTCATAGTTCTCCTTTCTGGTGGCCCGGTTTTTGGTTTGTCCGGGCCACAATTTATCTCAAAAACGATAGTGTGTTCTGCTTTACGGAGGAATGATCAATGAACGAAGAATGGAATAAGATTTTTTCAAAGAGCGGCAAGTTAATGTACGAAGGATTTACCAGGAATGAGATGCCTTATGGCAGCGGTACTTCCTATTATTCAAACGGCATAAAATGCCAGGAAGGCGTATTTGACGATAAAGGACTGGTGTATGGCAGAGAATACTACCGTAACGGGAAACTGAGATTCGAAGGCGCTTATAAACATAACAACGGATATGGTCCCAACTATCCGATATTCGGATCCTGTTATGACGAAGACGGCAAAGAACTCTTCTATGGTGAACTTACCATTAGGAAGAGCGGTCTCGGCTGGCCGACGATAGTAAAACCCGAATGCTTCGGATTAACCGAACCTAAAGGAAAGCCCGATTTCATCAAACATAGATGGGAGAGCGCAAGGAAAAAACCTTACGGCAAATACTATGTCAACGTCAGAGGCAAGAAGGAAAGAAAATGCTTCATTGATTTTCTTGAGAAGAACGGATTCAAGTGCGAAGATTCTGCTGCCTCTGCCAAAGAAAGCGCCCTGGATTCAAGGTTTCCGATCACGGTAGACATCGGTCACAAAAAGTACGGTCACATGAACAGCATCACCTGTGCGGCAGCTGCTGCAACAGCGAAGGTGATCATATCGTCTGAGGAATTCTACATGCTTTATGAGATCGTGAGCACGGTGGTGATTGTGTGAGGATGGGACTTTTTTAACCCATCACAAAGGGTATTTTATATATAATTCGTTTTCAACAAGTTAAGGGCAAGATCACTTTGTGCATCGGGAAGAGCCTAGCTGAAGTTTGATATGGCTTTACCTTTACGTTCGTAAAGATCTGTATCAAGAAAGTTGAGCAGTACGGCTCACGACCAGTTATTCTCAACAGTTTCTCTGACGAAGAACAGGGCTTTGTCCGGGTTGTTTTTGCACTTGTCTATGATGAGTTTATTGTGTCCCCAGGGGATGTTGAAGATCCGTTGATTAGAATTTACCCCAACTTGGGGTAAATTCTCAGCGTTGGAGTAAAGTTCATAAAACCACTTTATATAATGCAGATTGGTTACGGAAAACGATTTAACATCCGGTATCTCATTGGTCAGATCAATGCTGAGTTTCTTGAAGAAACCCTTACCATACTCATTTTCTTTCTCTTTTACTGATATCTCTCTTCCAAACAGCACGTTAAAGGTTAGTATTGCATTTTCAAAAGTTGTCCACTATAATCTGCGTCAATACTAATTTGAAAGGAGGTCCTTGCGATGACAATGCTCAAACGAATATCAACAACTTTAAATCAATTACAAACTAAGGGTACATGGGACCTTCTTTCTGAGGTTGCTTAATAATCCCAAATTGAAGTTATCCCATAATGCCCTTTCATAAAGAAAGGAAGATTTTTATGGACAATATTACAGGTCGATTTGCGTCGGCTGTAGTTTTCGCTACAGGCATCGAAGACTATGCCAGATCGCAGATCCGGATGATACTTGATAACCAGGTATCGATTAATTCAAAAGTATGCATAATGCCGGACTGTCATCCCGGAAAGGTAGGCCCGATAGGTCTTACAATGACCGTCACCGATAAGATCATTCCCCAGCTTATGGGTGTCGATATAGGATGCGGAATGCTCATGGCTAAAGTCGAAGGACGATTTGAATATCCGAAACTCGACAGGGTTATTAGTGAGAACGTACCGTCAGGCTTTAATATCAGAAAGAAGCCTCACAACAAGGCACTGTTTGAGGTGATTTCTGATTTAAGATGCCTGCGTGCAGTCAATGGCGATAAGGCTTTAAAAAGTCTTGGAACATTAGGTGGTGGCAATCACTTCATCGAGGTTGATAAGGGTGAGGACGGATACTACCTGATCATTCACTCAGGCAGCCGTCACCTTGGCTACGATGTTGCTGATTACTACACAGAGACAGCACGCAGAAGGCTTGCCAACATGGGCAAGGATGTACCATATGAGATGGCTTATGTGGAAGGCACTTTGATGGATGATTATCTTCACGATGTAGAGATTGCAACCGCATATGCATCGCTTAACAGGGAGATCATTCTGCAGGAGATACTGAAGGGAATGAAGTGGAAGGAAGTGGAGCGTTACGAATCGATCCATAACTACATCGGTGTTCTTCCGGATGGTACCAAGATCCTGCGTAAGGGCGCTGCATCTGCTTGTGAAGGTGAGATGGTTATTATTCCCATCAACATGCGTGACGGTGTGATTCTGGGTGTAGGTAAGGGTAATCCGGATTGGAACTATTCTGCTCCGCACGGATCAGGCAGAGTACTGCGCCGTGATGAAGTAAAGAATCACTATACGGTGTCTGCATTTAAGAACGACATGAAGGGAATCTATTCGTCTTCCATAAGTGCAGGAACGCTCGATGAGGCACCTGTCGCTTATCGAGGAATCGATGAGATTATGGATGTAATTTCGGACAGCGTAGAAGTGAAGGAAATCGTAAAGCCGGTCTATAACTTCAAGGCAGGAAAAGAGAGGTAATGATGTTATTACAGATAAGTTCAGGACAGGGCCCGGTAGAGTGCTCTGTCGGAGTGGAAAAGCTCTGCAAGGCTTTGTTAAAAGAGTTTGCAGGATCAAGGATAGTTTCCGTAAATGCGGACTATTCAGGGCACGGATATAAGTCATGCGTTATGGAATTCGATCAGGATATTTCTTCGCTTGAAGGCACGGTCTTATGGGTGTGGAAAAGCACCATAAGACCGGGTCATCAGCGCAAGAACTGGTACATGGATCTTCATATTATTAAGGAAGCTGATATTGTAGGTGAGCTTGATCTGTCTGACTGCGAGATAACAACTATGCACTGTGGCGGTAAGGGCGGTCAGCACGTTAACAAGGTTGAGACTGGTGTTAGGATCTGTCACAAGCCGACAGGTATTGTTGTAACCTGTACCGAAGAAAGAAGCCAGGTACAGAACAAACAGAAAGCGATGAAGAGGTTGCAGAGCATTCTCGCAGCAAAGCAGGAAGATAATAATGCAGATGCTTTAAATATTGCGTGGCAGAAGCATACGGAGATTGTGAGAGGAAATCCGATACGAAAGTATGAGGGGGAAAGATTTAGACGAATATACTGATGAGACAACTCATTTTGTCCCATTAATCGAAGGACATCTGAATCTTTTGCCGATACAATATAAATGGCATGGCCTGCTTATTGGGCGGTTGCCTTCCGAGTACTAAATGCTTCTATGAATTAGTTCTTAGAGGTAAAAGGAAAGGAGGGTTCCGAAAGTGACAGACTATGAGATTATTTCTCTGGTGATAACCTTGATCGGGTTGCTGGTCGGTGTTGTCTCGCTGTTGCTCAAGGCATTTGAGTATCTGGATAACAGATACAGGAAAAAATGAAAAACCTCACCCAAAGACTGGCAACTCTGAAGTGAACCCCAGAAGTTGGACAAACTTCGGGGGTTTTTATCTATGAAATTATCTTTTGAGGATAAAAAAGAGATTTATAAGCTACATCTAAAAGGATATGGCAGCCGTAGGATTGCTGAGATTTATCAACTAAATAAAAATGTAGTAAGAAACATTTGCCAGTTGGCTGATAAGCACGGGGTTGCAATTCTTCAGCACAAATCAAGGAAGTATTCCCGCAAATTTAAGCTAAAAGCAATACATAGGGTTATAGAAAACCACGAGACCACATGGACTGTAGCAATTGATATGGGAATAAGTGATAGATCCGTTTTATCTTCCTGGATTAAATCCTACATTGAGAACGGGTATAATGTCGTTATTAAGAAGAAAGGCAGGCCTTCAACCCGTGACAAAGAAAAAGAAGACAGTCGAAGAGCTGGAGAAGGAGAACGAACTCCTTCGCGAGCAGCTATTGAAGAAGACCGTAGAAGCCGAATACTTAAAAAAATTGTATGCCTTAACTCACGAGGAAGAAAAGAAGAAAAAGAACAATTGACAGAGGCAGTGACTGAGTTAAGGCAAGAATTAAAGTGTTCGTTAGGCTTTATCCTTGAGACAATTAACTCGAACGACTCACTGCCCCATCTTCCCAGATCGGATTACTACTATTGGAAGAGCCGAATAGATCCGGATACCAAGAATTCGGATCTTATGGAGGCTATAACCGCCATCTATACTGACAACCATAAACGTTATGGCTATCGAAGAATTACCCTTCAACTTAAGAACGAAGGCTGGACTGTAAACCACAAAGCCGTTAAAAGGCTTATGTCTAAGTTAAACCTGTATGGAATTACTCCCAGAGCTAAATATAAGTCCTATAAGGGAGATTTCAACGGAACTATAGACAACAAGCTTTTGTATAAGAAAGTAGACACCAAGAAACACAGAACAGAATACATAAGAGATTTCAGCACAACCAACGTTAATGAGAAATGGACAACCGACGTATCTGAATTCCATATCGCAGCCGGCAAGCTCTACCTATCTCCTATATTGGATATGCATAACAGAGAGATTGTTTCCTATAACATCTCAAGAAGTCCCAATTTCTTACAAACAAAAGATATGTTAAATAAAGCATTCAGCAAATATAAAGATCTCAGCCACCTAATCTTTCATTCTGACCAAGGCTGGCAATATCAGATGTTCCAATACCACAAAGCATTAAAAGAACGAGGAATAACACAATCTATGTCACGTAAAGGAAATTGTCTGGATAACAGCCCTATGGAAAACTTCTTTGGAAAGATGAAGAACGAGATGTTTTATGGTCACGAATATGAATTCGAAACTTTGGAACAGCTTAAAAAAGCTATGGAAGATTACATTGAGTACTACAACAACGAGAGAATTCAGGTCAAACTGAAAGGACTGACTCCTTGCCAGGCAAGGAATCAGTCCTTATACTCTTTTTAATTCGTTCAACTTCTGGGGTTCACTTCACTCTAGGGTGGGGTAATACTTTTACCATTACTCGGAAGCAACTGTCTTTGCAGACCGTACTTTCTTGTGATTATTCTAACATTATGGCAAATTACCGTCAACGAGAATTGATCCTGAAAGAAATGATATTCAGTGTGAATTGTCCCAATAACAGAAGCTATCCACAAAACAAATATAATAACTTTGATAGGCGTGGTTACTCTGTTGTTGAAGCTATTTTCTTACACACATTCACCAAATCACTGTACGGTTAGCGCATATATATTATTTATAATACTTCGGAAGCAGATGGTAAAATGTACCATACGTTATCGTTTGTATCGCGAGAACGCACTGGAAAAGATATTCTTTGGGGGAATAGGAATTGTACAAGAGAAATGCACAGGGTTGGTCGAAGCACATAGACTTTATGTTGCTGGATATCATTATCCTTCAGATCTCGTATGTGGTCGCGTTTTATCTGCGCCATCAGGGGTGGGTATATGCGAGGCAGGAGTACAGGAATCTCGGTGCGCTGCTGATCGGTGCGGACCTTTTGGTCACGGTCCTTAATAATTCGCTTCATGACGTCATTAAGAGAGGGTACGCCAAGGAAGCTTATGAGCTTATCAAGCACAGCATTTATATACTTGCGATCGTACTGATCTATTTTTTCTATACGCAGTTGGGCGAAGTTTATTCAAGAATTACCCTGGGCGTGACTTTCATGCTTTATGTCGTGCTCGGATACGTTTGCAGGACTTTATGGAAGTATGTTTTGAGGCACACGCGTTTCAAGCGCGAGCGGAATAACATGCTGGTCGTTGTATCGGAAGCCAATGCGGATGATATCCTGACGAGGCTCATGAGCGACAAACAGGCCGGATATACGATCGTCGGCGTTGTCATCATAGAGACGACGAACCTCAAGAGCGTTCAGGGGATACCTGTCGTGACCGACATCAAGAATGCGGCGCATTATATTGCGAAAGAGTGGATCGATTCGGTCTATATCGACGGGCCGATCAATGACAAAAGAGTATCAAAGCTCATGGATGCGTGCGCCGTTATGGCCGTTCCCACGCATTATCATGTTCCTTCGCTGAACCGTTCCGTCGTAAAGAGGTTTTCGGAGAAGATCGGCGGCACGACCGTGCTCACCACCGCGGTGAATTATGCGACGCCTATACAGATCCTGGTAAAGAGGTTTTTTGACATCGTTGCGGGCATTATCGGAAGCATTTTTGCGCTGATAATAATCGCCATTGTCGGGCCGATCATTAAGATCCAGTCACCGGGGCCGGTGCTTTTCAAGCAGGAGAGGATCGGCAAGAACGGCAAACATATTAAGATCTACAAGATCCGTTCGATGAGAATGGACGCGGAAGAGATGAAGAAGGATCTCATGGACCAGAACATCATCAAGGACGGCATGATGTTCAAGATGGAATTCGACCCGAGGATCATCGGCAACAAGATCCTTCCCGACGGCACGAAAAAGACCGGCATCGGCGAGTTTATAAGAAGGACGAGCCTTGATGAATTCCCGCAGTTCTTTAACGTTTTGGGCGGCTCGATGTCGACTGTCGGCACGAGGCCTCCCACGATCGACGAGTATGAGAAATATCATTTCCATCACAGGGCAAGGCTCGCTGTAAAGCCCGGAATCACCGGCATGTGGCAGGTGAGCGGAAGGAGTGAGATCACTGATTTCGAGGAAGTGGTAAAGCTCGATACGGAGTATGTCGCCAACTGGAATCTGGGGCTTGATGCGATGATCCTTTTCAAGACCATCGGCGTCATCTTTTCGCGAAAAGGTGCCATGTAAATAAGGAGTTTTTTGAGTGACTGACCATATGCCCGACATCCCGAAAACAGAGCCTGCTGATGACGTTCAGCACGTGTTCATCATCGGCTCGAAATCCATCGGGCAGTATGGCGGCTACGAGACTTTTGTCGACCGCCTGATCGGCGAGCACGAGCATGATGCTTCCATCAAGTATCATGTTGCCTGCAAGGCCAACGGCGAGGGTTTCATGGATGAGACAAAGCTCACGGGCATCGAAGTGACAAAGCAGAATTCAGACGGAACAGTCGCTGAATTCACTTATAAGGATGCTCACGTGTTCAAGATTAATTGTCCCAATATCGGACCTGCAGTCGCGCTTTACTACGATAAGGCGGCGCTGAAATACTCCATCAATTACTGCATCGAGAACAACATCGAGCATCCGATATTCTATGTCCTCACATGCCGCATCGGCCTTTATATTAAGGGGCTTGTAAAGAAGATAAAACGCATCGGCGGCAGGTATTACCTTAATCCCGACGGGCATGAATGGATGAGGGCGAAATGGTCCGCTCCGGTCAGGCGTTACTGGAAATGGTCCGAGAAGAAGATGGCCCTACTTGCAGACCTTGTCATTTGCGACTCCGTTAACATCGAGAAATACATTAAGGAACTTTACGCTCATCCGAACACGACTTACATCGCTTACGGCGCGGACATTGAGAAGTCTGCTTTGAAAGACGATGACCCGAAGTACACTGACTGGCTGAAGGAGAAAGGTCTGCGCCCCAATGAATACTATCTCGTTGTCGGACGCTTTGTTCCCGAGAATAATTACGAGGCCATGATCCGCGAGTTCATGAAGAGCAGCAGCGAAAAGGATTTCGCGATAATAACGAATCTTAACGACAAGCTTAAAGCCCAGCTCGAAGCGGAGCTTCAATTCTCGGAAGATAAGAGGATCAAGTTTGTCGGCACGGTTTACGACAGGGAGCTCCTGAAAAAAATAAGGGAGAACGCTTACGGATATTTCCACGGCCATGAGGTCGGCGGCACCAATCCGAGCCTTCTGGAAGCTCTGGAAAGCACGGATCTTAATCTGCTTCTTGATGTCGGATTTAACCGCGAAGTCGGTCAGGACGCCGCGCTTTATTGGAGCAAGGAAGAGGGAAGTCTTTCGAAGCTTATTGATGAGGCTGATAAGATGGATGCAAGTGCCCGCGCTGATTACGGGAACCGCGCGAAAGCAAGGATCAAAGACGCTTTCAGCTGGCGTTTCATTGGAGACGAGTACAAGAAAGTGTGGATGAAAAGATGAAGATATTTGCGATCCACAATTTTCACAGAACGGGCAGGCCGAGCGGTGACGATCAGGTCTTCAGGGCAGAGACCGCGCTTCTCGAAGCGCACGGCAACGAAGTGATCCGTTATACGGTATGTAATGACGATTTCGATAACGCGGGAGCATTCGGAAAACTAAGAAATGCTTTCGGAATGCTGTGGTCAGGAAAGAATTACAGAGCAGTTAAGCAACTAATCAGAGAAAAGCAGCCTGATGTGGTCCACATCCATAACTTTTTCCCGTTGCTGTCACCCTCAGTCATTTATGCGGCCAAAAGATCAGGTGTGCCGGTAGTAGCTACTCTTCACGACACGAGATTCATCTGCCCGTGCGCGACTTCGATCAGAGGCACGAAGCTCTGCAATCTTTGCGGCGACGGGCATTATCTCAGGATGTGCAAATACAGGTGCTTCAAGGGTTCCGGATTCCAAAGCTTCATCGTTGCGCTTGTCTTCAAGTACCACAGGATCCGCAAGAGTTTTTACAGGCAGATCGACAGATACATCTGTCTTAACGACAACCAGATAAAGCTCCTGACAGATATCGGTTTCGATGAGAAAAAGATCGTCAAGAAATATAACTTCGTGAAAGACACTGAAGAAGGAACAACTGTAAAAACAGATACCCTCCCGCCGCGTTACGCCGTCTATTACGGCCGCATAGGCGAAGAGAAGGGAATCAGGTTCCTCATGAAAGCGTGGAACGATCTTGACGTTCCGCTTGTCGTCATGGGTACTGGCCCGCTTGCTGATGAGTTTAAGCGTTGGGCTGATACCAAAGACAATGTTCATTTCCTCGGTTACACTGAACACGACAAGTGCCTTAACATCGTAAAAGGCGCAGAGTTCGTTGTGTTCCCGTCCGTATGTTACGAAGGCTGTTCGATGGTGCAGATCGAAGCGATGTCATTGGGAAAAGCCATAGTCGCGACTGACCTCGGTTTCTCGCAGGAATCAATAAAAGACGGTTATAACGGAATGAAGTTCCCGTTAGGCGATGAAAAAGCTTTTGCAGACAAGGTGCGCGAGTTGTGGGATGCCCCTGAAAAATGCGTTTCAATGGGTAGCAACGCCAGGGAAGAGTACCGTCAAAAATATATGTCGGAAGATAATTACAAGCAGCTAATGTCGGTTTACGTGACCGTCATGAGCGGGGTCTGACGGGAGGCGAGAAGATGTATTTCCTGACAGTAATAATTCCGGTCTACAATACTGAACGATACTTAAGAAGATGCGTGGAGAGCCTCGCCACGCAGGACGGCTTCAAAAAGATCGAAGTTCTTCTGATCGACGACGGTTCGACTGATCAGAGCGGTCAGATCTGTGATGAATACAGCGCGAAATACGATAACGTCATCACCATTCACAAGCAAAACGGCGGCCTTTCGGATGCAAGAAATACGGGCATTTCGAAGGCGGCCGGAAAGTATTTATCGTTCCTTGATTCTGACGATCTTGTAGCAAGTGATTTTATACAAGACATGGCCGATCTTACGGAAGAATACGGGCCTGATCTAATTAATTACGGATACATTTTCGAGAAGACGGAAGGCAAGTATTCATTTTCGGGAGATAAGAGCATAACGGAAAAATCCAGAGACGACGTGCTCGAAGATCTCCTGAAAAACAACATCGGCAACCAGGTGTGCTTCAGCCTTTACAAGGCCTCGCTGTTTGAAGGTGTCAGCTTCCCGAAGGGGAGAGCGTACGAGGACATCTCGACGTTCTACAGGCTCATTCTGAAGACGGAGAAGAACATCAGCATGAGCCGCACTTATTACGTTTATAACATCGCCAACAGCGGTTCGATCACCAAGACCACGACGCTCAAGAATATGACGGATATGTACGAAGCCGTAACAGAGCAGTGCGGTTCGCTGGAACAATACTATTCCGAAAAAGGCTCCGTTCCCGAATTCTTAAGATGCTATAAGCTTAACGAACTGATCTACATATACGTCAAGGTCAAAAGGGAGATCGCGCCTGACGAAGCATCGAGGGAGCTTATAAGAATAATAGAAAGCGACATCAATAAGCTCGGCAAGTGCGACCTCACCAAGACAGGCAATTACAGCCGCAAGAAATATCTGTACTACGAGCTCACGCATCTGTTTAAGAGCAGCGAAAAAGGGGACGGCAAATAATGGATCTGATCGTCAAGACAGGCAAGCTGAGATTCCCCAAATACCTGGTGTGCTTCCAGTTGATATACGTGTGCTTTGTGCAGCTCCTGATAAGCGCAGGACTTCCTAGTGCGCTTACTTTGCTGTGCGATGCTGTGAACATAGTCCTGCTTTTTTATCTGCTCATCTACACCAAAGGAACGGCGCGCGTGATCCACAAGTACCTGCCGTTCTACGTGATATATTTCCTGTTCTTCCTCATCGGAACGGTGACCGCGCTCTTTAACAACGGAGAACTGATCCTGTGGCTCTGGTCATTAAGGAACTTCGGAAGGTTTGTAGTGTTCTTCACGGCGGCGCTGGTCTTCATCGATCCAAAGGATTTCAGGAAGATCAGGAAGGCAGTGTACGTAATAGCGCACATCAGCTTCGTGCTCTGCGCATACCAGTTCCTTGTAAAGAAACTCAAGGGCGATTACATCGGAGGCGTTTTCGGGACCACAAAAGGACCTGCGAATACGTATCTTAACGTCTTTCTGGTAATCGTTTTCGCGCTTGCGCTGACGGATTGGCTTTGCAGGAATAAGGGCTTCATTCATTTCGCGGTGATCTGCTGTGAATGCATATCGGTCGCGGTCGTCGGCGAGCTGAAATTCTTCTTCATCGAGATGGTCATCGTGGCCCTGATCTGCCTCGCGCTCGCGAAAAAGACCTATAAGATGTTCTCGAAAGTGCTCTTCATCGTCACGATCGGCATCGTGCTGCTGGGCGTCTCGGTCCCGATAATGTATAGGATGTTCCCGTCGTTTAACGACTTCTTCCATGTCGATACGATCATGAAAAACGTGACCGAGAGCTATACCGGCAGCGGCGATCTCGGGAGGCTCACTGCGATCCCCGAGATCTCGACCAGGCTGTTTAAGGGCGATTTGAGCAAGATAATCTTCGGTATCGGCCTCGGCAACGGCGAGTATTCAGACAGCCACAGGATCCTGCAGAGCGCGTTTTATCTGAAGTACAAAGACATCAATTACGTCTGGTTCACGGACGCGATCGTCATGGTGCAGAACGGCCTTGCCGGCGTGGCCCTGTTCGTCCTGTGGATCTTCTATGTGGCGAAGGAACTTTTCGTAAGATTCTCGCGAAAAAGGAACAACGGCATGATCCTTACTGCATTTGCAGTCAGCGTCATCTCGCTGTTCCTGTTCGTTTATAATATTTCTCTGAACTGCGAGATCGCGTATCTCATCTATGCGTTCATGGCGTTTGGATTGATCGATCCTGACTTCATGGGCTATAACAGGATCAGGAAGAACCGTTACGTGCTTAAAGGTGATCTATGAGCGGCAAGAAAAAGACAGTCGGCATCCTTTCAATGCAGTCCGTAAATAATTTCGGATCGCTCATACAGGCCTATTCTCTGAAGAAGATGGTCGAGAGTTTGGGGCACGAAGTCTGCTTCATCGATATCGAGAAAAGGCCCGAAGACGATGCTCTTCTTAAAGACCACCGCATCAGCTATCTGTCTGAGATGGAGTCGGGTTCTCTGAAACGAAAGATCAGCGACGGCTATCTCGCGAACCGTTTCAGAAACAGGGCGATAGGGAAAGAGCAGGATGATATCTTTAATGAATTCCGCGATAAGTATCTTCCTGCGTGTGATGCCAGTCGCGCTGTGGACACATGCATCATCGGCAGCGATGAAGTTTTCAACTGCCTGCAGGAATCAGGCTGGGGCTTTACTTCACAGCTTTTCGGCGACGTGAAGAACGCTGCTAATGTTATTACTTACGCTGCCTGCTGCGGGTTCACGAAGCTTGATGATGTGCCCGCTCCCGTGGTGGAAAAGATAAGGGATAGCTTTGATAACGTCTCTTCTTTTTCCGTAAGGGATAAAAACACTTTTGATTTTGTCAGCGGCATCACGGGATCTGACGCGATCACTTATAATCTCGATCCCGCGCTGCTCAGTGATTTTGATGATGAGATCGCTGCTACTCCTTTTGTTAATACTCTCCCCGAGAAATACTGCCTCGTTTATGCGTACAAGAACCGCATCTATGAGAAGGAAGAAGTGGACTATATCAAGAGCTTTTGCAAGGCTCGCGGCATGGAGATCATCGCGGTAGGAATGCCGCAGATGTGGATAAAGAACTTCTATGCGGCTTCGCCTTTCGAGCTTCTGAAGATTTTCAGGAACGCGTGCTTTGTCATTACTGACACGTTCCACGGAACGATCTTCTCGGCAAGATATACGGACAGGTTCGCGGTCATGGTAAGGGAGAGCAATAAGAATAAGCTTGGCGATCTGATCGGCAGGCTGGAGATAGAGGAGCATGTGATACATGACGTCAGCTCGCTCCCCGGGAAATACGAGCTCGCTCACGACAAGACTCATCTCAACGCTTTGCTGACAAGCGAACGCGAGCGTTCTTTAGGATATCTGGAGGCAAATCTCAATGACTGACCGTACTAGATATCTCGCAAAGAATACGCTCCTGTTTTCGCTCGGCAACTTCGGCAGCAAGCTCGTCGCGTTCTTCCTGGTGCCTCTGTACACGAATGCTCTCGTCACAAGCCAATACGGCACGGTCGATCTCATCACGACGCTCTGCATCGTAGTCTCGCCGGTCCTGTTCTTTAACATCGGCGAATCGGTCATGCGCTTTGCACTCGATAAGAATGCCGACATCAACAAGATAATGTCCGTGGCTTACCTGACGATGCTTTTTGCAATCGTTCCGGGCTCGGCATTCGCGCTGGGCGTTTTCCTCTACAAGCGTATTTCCGAATATTTTCTCCTTGTCATCCTGTACGCAGCCGCGATGGGCCTCAGCCAGATCTTTTTCTGTTATCTAAGGGGCAGGGAGATGCTGCTGCAATATTCAATAGGAAACATCCTTCACGCGCTGCTGACTGCGGTCTTCAGCATCCTTTTCCTCGTTGTTTTCCACTGGGGTATCGAGGGCTGCATCCTCGCGTTTGTTATCGCGCATTCAGTGACGGCAGTGTATGCATTTTTCGCGGGGAAAGCTTATGAAGTCTTTAAGAACTTCCATGTTGACCGCGATCTTATGAAGCAGATGCTGAAGTATTCCATCGTCCTGATCCCGAACAGCTTCATGTGGTGGATCATGAATTCGTCAGACCGCCTGATGGTCATCGAGATGGTGAGCGCCGAGGTAGCCGGCATCTACGCGGCCTCGTACAAGATCCCTACGATCGTCGCCGTCATGACCACCGTCTTTAATCAGGCTTATTCCTACTCGGCCATCAAGGAGAACGAGGCCAAGGACAGCGCGCAGTTCAATGGCGCAGTCTTCGAAGCGTTCTTCTCGTTCCTTGTAGTCGTCGGCGTCGTGATCCTCATCGTCCTCAAGCCCTTCATGAGCATCTATGTCGAAGCTAAATACTACACCGCCTGGATGTTCTCGCCACCGCTGATCGTCGGCATGGCTGTCATGTCCCTCGGCACGTTCCTCTCGAACTACTACGTGGTCAACAAGGACAGCAAGGGCTTCATGATATCGGCGACCGTTGGCGCTGTCGTTAATGTCTTGCTGAACCTCGCGCTGATTCCCGTGTGCGGCGCTATGGGCGCTGCAGTTGCCACCTGCGTCAGCTACATGGCGGTCTTCGTGTATCGTTTCTTCGATGTGCGAAAATACATCAGGCTCGCGGTGTTCACTTTGAGGAATGTTATCGCGTTTATCCTGTTCGTGGCCGCCGCGCTGCTGGTGTATGTGGATTCGTGGATCGCTGTTGCTGCACAGGTTTTGTTGCTTGGCGTGCTCGTGGTGATCAAGTTCGAGGCGATAAAGAATGTTTTCGGAAAGATAGCAGGCGGGGTGTTGAAGAGATGAGGCGCTGACTGGGTTTTCGAGAGCGAAATTAACTTTTTTTCGAGATTTACGAATTTGCGTTAAGATTTCCCGCAGATTTTTAACCTGAATTTTCAAATATGAAAAACAGGTTAAGATTTTTGTAAAAAGCTTAACGCAATTTGCAAAAATAGAAATTCAGGTTAACTTTTCAGCTCAAATCTTAACCTTTTTTTGCAAATTTGAAATTTGGGATAAATTATGAGGTAACAGCCTGTTTGACACAGACACACGGCCGACGTAATATGCCCATAACTTATGGAACGCGGGAAGCAGAAAGGAAATTAATTGGCTAGGACACTTTGCGACAGCAGTATTTGCACGGGCTGCATGGCCTGCCTTAACGTGTGCGCGGCAAGTGCGATAACTGTCAGCGACAATATCGATGCGTTCACACCGAAGATCGACGGGCAGAAGTGCGTCGATTGCGGGCTTTGCAGTGAAGTTTGTCCGAACCTTAACCCGAGGCCCCTGCGCGAAAACATTTATTGCAGGCAGGGCTGGGCATCTGATGACATCCGCGCCAATTCTTCTTCAGGCGGCGCCGCGGCCGCGATCGTTTCGGGCTTTATAAGAGAAGGCGGTTACGTGGCGTCCTGCATGTTTAAAGACGGGGATTTCAGGTTCGTTATCACGAACGATCCGGAAGAGGCAAGGAAGTTCGCGGGTTCCAAGTACGTTAAGAGCGATGCGCACTTCGTTTATAAGGAGATCAAGGACCTGCTGAAGAGCGGTGAGAAAGTCCTTTTCATAGGCTTGCCGTGCCAGTCCGCAGCAGTGCAGAATGTCTGCGGCGATGACGAGAAATTATACACTGCCGACCTGATTTGCCACGGGACGCCCTCGAAAGAGATCCTAAGAATGTATCTCGCGGAGCAGGGCATCGAGCTCGCGAAAGCCACGGACGTTAAGTTCAGGAATGGTAATGATTTCGGGCTTATAATCGACGGTAAAAGGCTGGCGCCTGGAAATGCCCTGGATTACTACACTTACGCCTTCCTCAAGTCGGAAGATTACCTGGAGAGCTGTTATAATTGCAGATATGCTGCTTCGAAGCGCGTGTCCGACATCACGCTCGGCGATGCCTGGGGACAGATGTCGGATACTGACAAGAAGGGCGTTTCACTGATATTATGTCAGAGTGAGAAGGGGAAGAAGCTTGTAGAGCAGGCGATTTCCTGCGATTCGAGCGAGACTGGGAAGCAGATGGCAGATGTGCTTTCGAGCGAGACATGCAACGAGCAGGCCGGTCTGACGCTTTTCGACGTCGACATCGAAAAAGCGATCGCTGCAAACCCGCAGCTTCAGCACGCATCTGAAAAGACAGAAAAAAGAGATACATACATCAGAAGGATAAAGGATGGCGGAAGCGTCACAGCGGCAACGAAGAAAACGTTCCCCGCGTTCTGCCTGAAGAGTTCAATCAAGGAGATTTTGGGAGGAGATAAATGAAGATATTCGTTACCGGAGTATGCGGCCAGCTGGGCCACGACGTTGTGAACAACGCAGTCGCGAGGGGGTATGAGGTTATCGGCTCCGATAAGACGCTGACTTATACGGGCGCAGCGGACGGAAGCTCGGTGACCGAGGCGACCTATGTTCAGCTCGACATAACCGACAGGGATGCGGTCTATGTGGCGATCGCGGAGAGCAGGCCCGATGCCATAATTCATTGCGGCGGGTGGACGGATGTCGATTCCGCGGAAGATGAGGCGAACAGGTTGAAAGTTCACACCGTCAACGCGGACGGCTCGCGCTACATCGCTGAGGCGGCGGAGGCTGTTGACTGTAAGATGATCTACATCTCAACGGATTACGTTTTCGACGGAAGCGGCGAAAAGCCTTGGGAGCCGGATGACATTTGCGACCCTCTGAACGTTTACGGGCAGAGTAAGCTTGATGGCGAGTACGTTGTCTCGGGAATCCTCGATAAGTTTTATATCGTCAGGACCGCCTGGGCGTTCGGAAAGAACGGCCAAAACTTCATCAAGACCATGATCGACATCGGCAGGACGCACGATCAGGTCAGGGTAGTGAACGACCAGATCGGCACACCCACTTACACGCTTGACTTAGCGCGCCTCCTAGTCGACATGGCAGAGACCGACAAATACGGCATTTACCACGCCACGAACGAAGGCGGTTACATATCTTGGTACGATTTCTGCGTGGAGATCTACAAGCAGTGCGGATTGGCCACAAAAGTGATACCGGTCTCATCAGCGGAGTACGGCTTATTAAAGGCCGCAAGACCTCATAATTCCAGGCTCGACAGGACTAAGCTTGTTGAAGCAGGCTTCGAGCCATTGCCTGACTGGAAAGATGCTGTAAGCAGATATCTCGCGGATTTGATGGGGTCTGACCCCGTCGAAAAGGAGTCGAAAAACTGATGCCTTTTACATTCAAACCGACAAGATTACCCGGCGTGGTCGTCATCCAGCCGAAGGTCTTCGGCGACAACCGCGGCTACTTTATGGAGACATATAAAAAAGAGGACTTCGTCGCCGCGGGCATTACCAAGGAGTTCGTTCAAGACAACGAGAGTTCCAGCACGAAAGGCGTTCTCAGAGGCCTTCATTTCCAGAAAGAACACACTCAGGCCAAGCTAGTCCGAGTCACCCACGGTGAGGTTTTCGACGTTGCGGTCGACGTGCGCCCCGGTTCTGCGACTTTCGGCAAGTGGGACGGCGTGATCCTCCGCGAAGAAGAGAAGAATATGTTCTACATCCCCGAGGGCTTCGCGCACGGCTTCCTCGTCCTGTCCGATACGGCCGAGTTCGTCTATAAGTGCACTGACGTTTACGATCCTTCGGCCGAGGGCGGCATCCCCTGGAACGACCCGGCGATCGGCATCAGGTGGCCGGCAGTCGAAGGCGGCTACATAACCAGCCCCAGGGACGAGCAGCATCCGGCTTTTGCGGAGCAGGACTTTTCGTGGGCAGGGAAGTATCTGTGACGGCAGTCAGTTCTTAAGAAAGATACTTAACTATTCAATATTTCTAACGATCCGTTCCCAATGACTATATTGTGACTAAATCACCCTCGCGTACTACATTAAAAAGTCATTTCTTGCTCGAAATGACTTTTTTGAGAGTTTTTGGCAGGCGTTTAGTCACAAAACCAGAATTGGAGCCGAAGTCTTCAGCGGTTCTTCGATCGACGAGGCCAACTTCCCCCCAAAAAAACCACTCATTTTTGTTTACAGAAATAGCAAAGTTTTTTTAAGTTTTTCCCGCGCCAAAAGGGATATAATTATCTTATGGGTCATACGTTTCATCTATAAATTGGAGGTGAGTTTATGCGCAGGATACGACCTTTAATTGTTGCCTTTTTAGTAGTTGTTTTCTTTTCCACAAACGTTTTAGCGGCCAATATTCAGACCTTCAATGTTCCATACACCGTTGATTATGCGTCGGCGCGCTCGATGCTCCCGCTGATCAACGAATGGCGTCAGAGCGGTGATGCCTGGTACTGGAACCAGTCTAACAGCGAAAAGATCCAGTGCGGCAAGCTGGCAGCTTATTCCTACGATTACGATCTTGAGCAGATCGCATATCAGAGAGCCTTTGAGATCGCTGTAAATTTCAGTCATACAAGACCTGACGGAAGTAAATGCTTTACATGCGAATACAACGGTACGTCTTCATATGGTGAATGCATCGCAATGGGTTATTCGACAGCTTACGACACGTTCCTTCAGTGGCGTGAGGATAACGAAAATTATGCCGGCCAGGGACACAGAAGACTGATGGCTCATTCCGGTTTTACATCGATCGGCATTGCTCACATCATCTATAACAACAGACATTACTGGGTTCAGGAATACGGTTACGAAAACAGCGGCGCTGCAGCTACTCCTGCATTAAGCGGAGATGTTATCGGAACCATCCAGGTCGATGTTTCGACATACAATCCTCCGTCAACAACAGTCACGCCCACACCTAAGCCTACGGTAACGTCTACACCTACGACAACGCCTAAGCCGACGGTAACGTCTACTCCTACTAGTACACCGGTACCTACGGGTACGGCCACACCTTCACCTACAAGTACGCCGAAGCCTACGGTCACGACAACCCCCAAGCCTACGGCAACTGCTACACCTAAGCCCACGACTAAGCCTACGGTTACTTCCACTCCGAAGCCTACGACTAACCCGGGCAGAAATAACGACGACGGCGGCTTGAAGAAACCTACGAACAACAATAACAACAACTCGAACAAACCGAATAATAACGACGGTGGTTTGACGAAGCCTACAAACAACAATAACAACAACTCGAACAAACCGAACAATAACGACGGCGGCTTGAAGAAGCCTACAAACAACAATAACAACAACTCGAACAAACCGAACAATAACGACGGCGGTTTGACGAAGCCTACAAACAACAATAACAACAACTCGAACAAACCGAACAATAACGACGGCGGTTTGACGAAGCCTACGAACAACAATAACAACAATTCGAACAAACCGAACAACAACGACGGCGGTTTGACCAAGCCTACGAACAACAATAATAACAATAATAACAATGGCCCGCTCAAACCAACGAGAAGGGATCCGTCATCCCCGTTCAAGTCAGGCCTCGTTTTCAGTTGGGATTACTTCGAATAAGTAACCGGTTTTATAAGTTTTCGGCTATTTGAAAAAGAATGGAGCTGTCTGCATAGCAGGCGGCTCCTTTTTTGCACAGCCATTCTCATACCTCTGTCATTTTTCCCGTAAAATGCCCGCTTAGCGGGAATCTCAAAATCGCCGTGTTCATTTTGCCAGCAAAATTCCCGCACAGCGGGAAATCCGCGGGAATTCTCTAACTTCATTTGTTTTCGCGCTAAAAATCGCGCAGTGCGTGAAAAATAGCGTGATTTTCGAAACAGCATGAAAGATTTCGCGCTAAAAATCGCGCAACGCGTGAAAAGCAGCGTGAAATTTTGACACTTTCAGCGGTGATTTTGTCGTTCCATGTGACTAGGGATATAATGTAACCATCATAAATAACATCGAAAGATAAAGCGACTACAAACTGTGAATAATTCCTACGACATAATCATTATCGGAGCCGGTGTTACTGGCTCTGCCATTGCCAGAGAACTATCAAAGTTCGAAGCGGGAATCCTTGTCCTCGAAAAGGATGAAGATCTCTGTTGCGGTACTTCGAAGGCCAACAGCGGCATTATTCACGCGGGTTACGACGCCAAGCCAGGCTCTCTTAAAGCAAAGATGAATATCAGAGGCAACGAGCTAATGACAAAGCTCGCCGAAGAACTCGATATCCCTTTCAAGCGCATCGGTTCGCTTGTGGTCTGCACGGATGAGGCAGAACAAAAAGGCATAGAGGACCTTTACCAACGGGGCATTGCCAACGGCGTCCCCGGCATGAAGATCCTGAACAGGGAAGAAGTCAGACAGATTGAGCCCAACATTTCAGACAACGTAGTCTGTGCCCTGTATGCTCCCACGGCAGGCGTGATATGTCCTTTCAGGCTTAACATAGCATTGGCTGAGTGCGCGGATCAGAACGGCGCGGAATTCGTTTTTGATGCTCCGGTGAATAACATAGCGCGAGGTGACGACGGCTTCACAGTCATAACCCCAAAAGGCGGGTATCACGCCAGAGCGGTCATCAACGCGGCCGGGTGCCACTCCGATGAGCTGCACAATCTGGTATCTTCGAATAAGCTCCATATAACGCCCAGAAGAGGCGATTACATGCTCTTGGACAGGTCGTGCGAGGGTTTTGTCAGGCATGTGGTCTTCCCGCAGCCTACGAGCATGGGAAAGGGCATTCTCGTCACGCCCACCGTTCACGGCAACACGCTGATCGGTCCCACTGCCATTGATACGGAGAATAAGGACGAAGCACCTCTTACGTCTGATGGCCTCGCGAAGGTCATCGAGGGCTCGGCCAAATCGATGAAGAACATCCCTGTAAAGCAGGTCATTACAGGCTTCTCCGGCCTGAGGGCTCACGAAGACGGCGGAGAGTTCATTCTCGGGGAAGTGAAGGAATGCCCCGGTTTCTTTGACTGCGTAGGAATCGAATCTCCGGGTCTTACGGCATGTCCTGCGATTGGTGAATATATGGCGGAGCTTGTGGTCAGCAAGCTCGGACTGATAGCAAAAGAAGAATGGAACGGCATTTGTCATGACGTGATAAAGCCTTTCGAGCTCCCTGAAAAAGAGCGCGAAAACCTGATAAAAGAACATCCCGAATACGGAAGGATAATCTGCCGTTGCGAGACCATCACAGAGGGTGAGATCATTGACGCGATCAGAAGGCCGCTGGGTGCGAAGTCCCTGGACGGCGTCAAGAGACGTACTAGAGCTGGCATGGGGCGCTGTCAGGGCGGTTTCTGCTCGCCCAGGGTCATGGAGATAATCAGCCGCGAGACGGGAATTCCTCTTGATGAGGTGACCAAGAACGGCGGCAATTCCAAGATCCTTACAGGGAGGACCAAAGATGAGAACTGATATAGTAATTGTCGGCGGCGGTCCTGCCGGTCTTGCAGCTGCGATCGCGGCCGCGAAGGAAGATGCGACACTCAGCATCCTCATCCTCGAGCGCGATCACGAGCTCGGCGGCATCCTCAACCAGTGCATCCACAACGGCTTCGGCCTCCATACATTTAACGAAGAACTTACCGGACCTGAATACGCGGAGAGGTTCGAACAGCAGCTTTCGGGACTCAACATCCAGTACATGCTCGATTCCATGGTGCTCGATGTTTCGAGCGGACTGGTTACGGCCGTAAACAGCGCGAAAGGCGTTTTTGAAGTCGAATGCGGCGCGGTCGTCCTTTGCATGGGCTGCAGGGAACGTCCTCGCGGAGCTCTTAACATCCCGGGCTTGCGTCCTGCCGGTGTCTTTACTGCCGGAACTGCGCAGCGCCTCGTAAATATCGAAGGCTACATGCCCGGAAAAGAGGTCGTCATCCTCGGTTCGGGCGACATCGGTCTCATCATGGCGCGCCGCATGACCTTGGAAGGCGCGAAAGTAAAAGCCGTCTGCGAGCTGATGCCTTATTCCGGCGGCCTCAAGCGTAATATCGTCCAGTGTCTCGATGACTTTGATATTCCTCTCTTACTGTCGCATACGGTTATCGATATCAAGGGCAAGGAGCGCGTAAGCTCCGTGGTTATCGCAGAAGTAGACGCTAATTCCAAGCCGATCCCCGGCACGGAGCAGGAGATAACATGCGATACTTTGCTGCTTTCCTGCGGTCTGATCCCTGAGAATGAGCTCTCGAGAGCTGCTGACATTAAGATCGATCCGGCAACAAACGGTCCCGTGGTCAACGAGTCCTTCGAGACGTCAGTCCCAGGCATCTTCGCTTGCGGCAACGTCCTTCACGTACATGATCTCGTGGATTATGTGTCTGAGGAGTCCGGAAGAGCGGGGAAGAGCGCCGCTCGATTCGTTAAGAACAGCCTGACTTCAGTCTCGCAAAGCATAAGCATTCGAAAAGGAAATGGCGTGCGCTACACGGTCCCTTCCACAGTCAGAGTAACAAACCTTGCAGATGATCTCATCATCCGCTTCAGGTCAACGGGCGTATTTAAAGACGCATACGTAGACGTTCTTTTTGACGGCGAGCAGAAGCTACATAGAAGAAAGCAGATAATCACTCCCGGCGAGATGGAGCAGGTGATCCTGAAAAGGGAAGACCTCGCGCAATGTCCTTCCGAGATCACGGTGACGATTACGGAGAGCTGATATGGAAATAAAAGAACTCACATGCATAAACTGCCCTATGGGCTGCCGCATTACCGTAGAGATGGACGGCGAGGAAATCATCAGCGTCACAGGCAACACCTGCAAGCGCGGTGAGACCTATGCCAGAACTGAAGTAACAGCGCCCGTAAGGACCGTGACAACTACTATAAAGGTGCTTGGCGGTACCCAAGACAGAGTAAGCTGTAAGACAAAAGAACCCGTCCCTAAGGGAAAGATCTTCGAAGTAATGGATGCGATCAATAATGCATCTTGCAGCGCGCCTGTAAAGATCGGCGATGTTCTGATCGAGGATTGCGCCGGAACAGGTGTCGCAATAGTCGCAACAAAAGCCGTTTCTAAAGCGTAATCTTTCTCAACTCGCGTTGACGGTAATAAGCCATAATGATAAAATTATTTCAAGAAAGCACGGTCTGCAAAGACGGTTGCTTCCGAGATATGGTTATTAAACCTCACCTACGGATTGAAGTGAACCCCAGAAGTTGGACAAACTTCGGGGGTTTTTATCTATGAAATTATCTTTTGAGGATAAAAAAGAGATTTATAAGCTACATCTAAAAGGATATGGCAGCCGTAGGATTGCTGAGATTTATCAACTAAATAAAAATGTAGTAAGAAAAATTTGCCAGTTGGCTGATAAGCACGGGGTTGCAATTCTTCAGCACAAATCAAGGAAGTATTCCCGCAAATTTAAGCTAAAAGCAATACATAGGGTT
>JAEEGK010003274.1_pt1 | contig 40481 bp, 35 predicted proteins | sample 8958771 | NCBI WGS metagenome assembly JAEEGK01 (sample SAMN16246547, study PRJNA631951) | gut metagenome | biome: gut microbiome; feature: rumen; material: SC-attached | host: Bos | place: Iran: Karaj | collected 2018-10
CATACGTCTTAGTTTTTAGTTAGTGATAATGTTGATTATTGATGTATTGTTCTTGTAATGAAGAACTTTGTGCAAAGTTACGAACTTTATTTTAGAAAAAGAAATATTTTTGTAAAAAAATGAAAAAAAAATTATTTTGATGACTTTTAGGACATTCCATTTGTAAACAAACGTGTATAGAAATTGATAGAGTAAATGTTGTTATGATTGCTTAGCAAGAAATCCTTTGAAAATCAGAACAAAAATCTTATAGTAGAAATATTTCTGGGCGAAGCCCAAGTATTATGAACTAGATTTTTGGGGGATTTCTAACTGAAGGTTATAATAACCGAAAACTGTTTTTGAACAAAGATAAAACCGATTGGGCGGATTGGCTGCGCAGTTAGTTTTTTTGAACACGAAGAATTCGAATTGACACGAATAATCTTTACTGCGTTACAGATTCGTGAAGAAGACAACACAGACAACAACGACAACATCTATATGACAGAAGTGATGTGTGAGAAAAAAAGGTTGTCCACGTTGTCCTAAGTTGTCTTAAAATTTTGTACAGTTTAGATGAATAGAAGACAACACAGACAACTATGACAACATCTGTATGACAGAAGTGATGAGTGTGAAAAAAGTTGTCCCAGTTGTTCCAGTTGTCCCAAGTTGTCTTCAAAAAAATGATAGATGGCAAAATGATAATAGTGTTTTTCTAAATCTCCAGTAAAAAAATGAGGGAGATTTGTGAACAAATGACGCATGGTTGAAAATCGCAAAAGAGATGTTAAAATAATTAACAATTCATAATTCATAATGCATAATTAGGCAGAATGCGACAAAAAGTGTGTGCTATGCGTAATAATTATGCATTATGCATTATGAATTGTGCATTGATTAGGTGGTAATATGTATGCTTTGAGGAGGTAAAAGCTATCGTATTACAATGTAATAGCTATGCTTTTACAGTTAGAGAGGATTGTGACAAAAGCGAAAAATAAGTTATATTATTGTGATACAACAATATACAGAATTTACGGAATACTGGCGTATTTGAGAGCGAAACTGACCTTGGTGATTTCTATCGCAAGGAAACGGCAGTTTAAATTCTTTAAAAACGTGATAAGGAACAATAATTTGTCCTTTCAATAGGTGAAATAAGAAAATGCGACGAAACGGGTGAAAAAATATGCCGTTTGTCGCATTTTTTTTATTTTGTCGCATGATATTTTGAAAAATAACCGCAAAATATTTTTTCAGTTACAATTTTTATCGTAACTTTGCACCGACAAACAGAAAAAACAACAAATTAACCAATAATCTCAAAAAAGAAAGGAAAAAGAATTATGAAGAAGTTATTTCTGATTGCTGCAATGGCAGTAGCAACTCTCGCAGTTAACGCACAGTCAAAAATGAAGGCCGGCACATGGAGCATCCAGCCAAAAGCAGGTGCTACTATCACATCTATAACTAACTTAAATGGATATGAGACAGATGACGCCAACGTTTATGTTGGAGGAACCATCGGCGGTGAGGTAGAATATCAGATTGACAACCGTTTCAGCGTAGCAGCTGGTGTAGGTTATATCATGCAGGGTAAGCAGTGGGCTGACGTTTCCTTTGGCGGAACCAAAGTAGAAGATAACAAAATAGAACTGGGATATATCAATGTTCCAATCGTTGCAAACTTCTATGCATTCAAGGGCTTAGCCTTCAAGGCTGGTGTGCAGTTCGCATTCTTAACAAATGCGAAAGACAAGTACACCATTACCAACGGCGGTAGCGAGAATTCTGTAAGCAGAGACGTCAAGGACGCATGCAACACATTCGATTTCTCAATCCCTATAGGTGTGTCATACGAGTTTGACAATCATATCGTGATTGATGCTCGCTACAACATCGGTGTCACAAAGGTGAACAAGGATAGCTATCCTGGTGCCAAGGACTGTCACAACAGCGTATTCCTTGCTACCGTGGGCTATAAGTTCAAGCTGTAATTATGCATGACATGAACAGAATAATAAAAATACTGACAGCATCGGGATTATGCCTGATGCTGTCAGTTGCGCTTTATGCGCAGAAGCACGTTATAAAGAAGGCGGGAGGCGGACAGTCGGTTTACCCCAAGCGTGACACCGCCTTCAAACCGGGATTCAAGCTGTCGCCTGTGGGTGCGTTCAACAAGGCGAATGTGGAAGAACTGGATTTCTATGCCGTGCAGGCACCCGACTTCACAGGTCATGTGCTAAAGCGTAACATGACACGCAAGCAGGTGGCGCTCCAGCAGGTGTCGTGCAAGGAAAACAACATCACCGACGAGAAGGAGTGGGTGATAAACAATAACCTGACGCTCAGGGAACTGCCCGTAGAGACACCGCTGTACCAGTTCGGTCCGCGCTATAGCTACTACACCGGCGGCTACCTCGTCACGATATACGGTCCGCACTACGGCGAGACACTGAAGATTGTCATCACCGACCTTGCCGAGACGCAGCTGTATGCCGCTTACGACTTCGAGAGTTTCCGCTATTCGCCAAAGACCACACTGATGGGCAACACACAGTGCATGCAGGATGTGATAATAGAGGGCAACGTCATGTACGTGTCGCACGGCTCAAGGAGCTATTCCGACGGTGCCGGCTATCAGACCGGTTACATCACCGCCTATGACATGGAGAAGAACGAGATAATATGGACCACGCAGCCCATGACCTGCAACTCATGCTTCACCATCTATGGCAATTCCATCATCTGCGGTTACGGATTCACCGGCGAACCTGACAACCTCTTCGTGCTCGACAAGTATAGCGGTCAGCGCGTGCATAAATATCCCGTGAAGAAGATGGTGGAGCGCGTAGTGGTGAGAGACCGCAAAGCGTATGTGCGCACATATAGCTACGACTATATCTTCAGCGTGAAATAAGGAGTTTGCTTGGTAGTATTAAAGGGGAGTTAGGAGGAGTTAAGGGGAGTTAAAGGACATATGTATTAGACCAATGAATTGGAAAAAGTAATGTCCCTTAACTCCCCTTAACTCCTCCTAACTCCTTTTTACTCCCCTTGAGTTGAGCAAGTTTTCTACTTGCTCAACTTGAATTATATATAGAATTCTGAACTGTCCACCAGACCTGCACGGATAGCATACTTGATGACCTCGTGGGCAGTGTTCACACCGAGTTTTCTGAATATGTTCTTTCGGTGCGTGGTGACGGTATGCACACTCAGGAACCGTTCCGCAGCAATCTCCTTCGTCGTCTTTCCCTGCGCAATGGCTCTGACAATTTCAACCTCAGTGGCAGTGAGGATGTCAGGCGTTTCATTGCGCTGCTGCTCGTCGCTGATGATGGTCTCCATCACACGCTGACTGAGATAGCGCTTGCCCTCCGCCACTGTGCGCAGAGCCTCGCCAACCTCCCACATGGAACTCTCCTTGAACAGTATGCTGAACTGCTGCGACGAATAAATCATACGGCGCATGAAAGAAGACGTAAGGTCGTCACTGAGTATTATCCAGCGAGAAGCGGAAAACCTTTCACCAACAATAAGCAACTGCTCCTCACTGGCAAAATCAAACATGGTATAGTCGAATATCACGAAAGCATCGGGATGCTCCTTCAATAGCTCCACCAAACCACTTTTATCCGTCGTCTTATAAACGACATTTGACTCATCCTGCTTCTTGATGAGCGTCTCAACCGCAAAGCGGGTCAACTCCTGATTGTCTGCAAGTATATATTTTCCCATATTCTTTATTATTTCTAATAGTTTTTCAGTGCAAAATTACAAATTTTAGTAATATCTACCAAAGAAAATTAAAACAAAGGAAAATTTATCTATACGCAGATATTGTACAGGAAAATATTTCCTGTACAATAGTATCTACTGACGCTTCTGTAGAAAAACAATTCTCTATTCCAATATGCACCTATAATCCTAACGTCACATTAGCATAGAAGTTACGTCCTTTCTGCGGTATGTCACGCCAGTCGGAATATGATGAGTAACGGCGGTCAAACAGGTTCTCCACGCCGACGCGCAATGTCACATCATGCTTTATGCCTGCCAACTGCGCAATGTTCAGTTGCGAAGACAAGTTCAAGACCGTCCATGCTCCCGTTTCCGTCTCGCCATACTTTGCAGCATAGCGCGACTGCCGCGACTGCCCCCTCAGTTCACCCTGTAAAAGGAGTAACTTATCAGTGTAGAGCAAGCGGAAGATGTAACCGAGGGGGGCTATCAGCGGCAAGGCATCGCCGTCATTATCTGAGCCACGCGCCACATTAAGACGGCCATTCGCCGTTATGTGGTTAGTGATGCGCCAGTCGGCACTGAGCGATGCATTGATTATTGCAGCACTGCTGAGATTTCCATAAACCTTGACGCCTTCGGCGCCGATAGTCATGGCACTCAGCCTGTCTTCAAACTGTCCTATGATGTAATTACTGAAAAAGAACGCATTAGCACTGACATTGACGGAGAGTGTCGGTGTTGGTTTCCAGTCAATACTGCCGTTAATCTCCGTGGCACTCTCATTCTTTAGGCGCGGATTGCCAATGTAGTCATACTGGTCAAAGGTGTTGTTAAGGTAATAGCCGTAAGCCTCCGTCACCGTCGGTGCACGGCTGCCCCACCCTGCTCCAATAGCAAACTGCACCTTCGGCGCTGTGTACTGGTAACTGACTGCCACGCGACCTGTGGTCTGACGATAGTTGTCTTTCATCCCTGGGAAGAACACCGCCAGCGCATCAAGCCCCTCACGATTGTTTATCTTCTGCCACTGCTGCGACAGTTTCAGCGAGGTTCTGAGATGCTGCTGTATGCCTGAACCGTCACGTCCGAGCCTGATGTCGTCTGACAGAGCCACGCCGGTATTCAGTGTGCCAACGTCTGCCCATGTCACCATATACATCGGTGCGGCACCACCAGGATACATCGTCATGTCTGCAAACAGACGGTTGTAGTACAGATCGAAATTGGCCTGCCAGTCATGACGGTCTGCCTGGCCCGTCAGCAAGGAATACATTCCTGCCGTGCTGCTCTTTCCCGGCATGTCCATGTGTATCAGCACATCGGGGCGTTTCGTATCGTCCATGATATGCGTGATATGGTTGTAGTACGCCTTTGTCTCCAACGCCGTCAAAGGTTGGTCAGCCCATGTGTGGCGGTATGCCAGTGATGTGATGACGGCCTCAGCCTTGCTCACGTCCATGTTAAGAGCCGGATAACCCACGTCTGTGGCACGGTCATAGATGAAGGTGCCCTCGATGACATCATGCCTCGCAAGGCGGAATCCGAAGTTGTCAAACAAGTTCAGTTTCTGAAACTGCGAGAAGTTAACCTCGTTGCCGCCGCCCTCACGGTAGTTATCGGCGTGACGGTAACTGACGCCAGCATTTGTATAGAAAGCCTTTGCAGAATATTCCACATCGGCACCATACTGCTGCACATGTCCGTTGGTCTCATATCCCAGCGACGCACCTGCACCGAAACGCGGTGCCGTGGGGGAGAATCCCACACGCTGCAGTTTCAAGTCGAGTGAACCGCCAATGCCGCCCGTAGACTGTGGATTGCCGTTAAGTCCTGAATTGAGCAGTATGCTTTTGAGGTTCGACGATTCCACATACGATGTCACAGGGTCCATCTTGTCCGTGCAGGCATAGAATATCTTCATACCGTCAATGGTGGTTGACACACGTTCCGTCTGCATGTTGTTGACAACAGGTTCCCATGCGTACGAACCTCTGCGTATGAGGTTCACCTGTCGCAGTTCTGCAAGGTGCTCATCAATGGTGGCTGCACTGCCCTTGGCAGAGCGTTGCCGGCCTGATGCCTTTGCCGTCACCACCACCTCGTCCAGGTTCTGCGGACGAGCAGTGGTATCGGCTGATTGTATAAATAATGGTATAAAGAGTACTCCTATCATATATTATATTTATATTGTCACGTCCCAGTAGAGAGTGCCACCGGAAGGATAATCGCCTCCCGCCACGGTTTCACCGTTGCTATTCTTTACTGTCAGATGGATGCGCCACAGTCCCGTCATGGTAAGGTTTATGGAACCGAGATAACTTCCATCAGGCTGGCGTGTTAGTGTTGTGTTGTTTGTTGATGTGTGATTGCCCATGTCTGGCATACGTGGATCTATCTCCACAGTGAAAGTCTCTGTAGCCAAAGCATAAGGAGTGGTGATGACATCCGATTTCTTTGAGATGTATGCACGGATTTCATTTGTACCGGTTTTCAGTGCTGTGGCATTAACAAGCGAAAGGAAGTAGTTACTGTCACCAACCTTGAATGACTTCAGCCAGTCCTGACCTTCCGGCAGTGCATTCACCACGATGCCTGCATCCGTAACAGCAGCCTTCTTGCCCAGCACTCGTGCATCGTATGACAATGCCCATGTACCAGCATCGCTTGTATTCATGAGGAACGATATCCAAGTACGTTTCACTGCAAGGCGTGTGTCATCGAAAGTGACAGCATCACCACCCACCGGTGTAGAGTGCTTGTGTCCCATCTTCACCATGTCCATCACAGGCGTTATGGATGTAATCTGGAAATCCTTGATATAGTTGCCTGTGGCTTTTTTCGTGGCGATGAAGTACACCTCGTTGTAACCCTTAGTGAACTTTCCCGTCTTGGTATAAGCATATACTATGTATCTGCCATCAACCTCCAGTGTCAGTTCCGGCACCACTTTCAGTGTTTCAATAAGCTTATATACTTGAAAGGCCTCTTCAGCCGAGCAGCATTCCACATCAGGTGTCAGCGTTACGCCAGGAACCTCTATTCCTGCTTCTACTCCATCGTCGTTACTGTTGCAGGCTGTCAGCCCTGTGAGCAATCCCGCAAATAAGAACAATTTAAGTAATTCCTTCTTCATTTTCCTTTCTCCTTTCATTAAATTTAATTTATATTCCTTTTACTTACTCTGATTTCTGAGTGCTTCCCCGCACGAAGAAATAGTTTGCGTCAATCATCATTGATTGGTGAACGTCTCTGATTTCTGAGTGCTTCCCCGCACGAAGAAATAGTTTGCGTCAATCATCATTGATTGGTGAACGTCTCTGATTTCTGAGTGCAAAGTTACTACTTTTCCCACTTCCCGGTAATACCCTTGAATAGTCATTCTGATACCACGAACATGGTATACCTGGCTTCTTGCGAACCACGAACACACTAGCAAACAACACATTATGCCGTGTAATGCAAAAGTCACACTACACTCAACCCAAATAATGGTTTCCTCAATATTTTTCGCTTATAAATAAAAATTTCTTCAAAATATGTTATTTTATCAGATTTTATTTGTAACTTTGCAATATCATCAAAGTGTTTATCTCGTAAGGCAGGTTCAGAATCAGAAACCGACACAATAGACAGACTATTATATCAAGGAATTTAGAAACAACTAAAATAAATAATATGGTACAGTATTTCATCGACAATCTATGGCTTATGTGGCTCATCGCCAGCATTGCCTTCATGCTGTTGGAACTCACCAACGGTGATTTCTATATCATCTGTTTTGCATTCGGTGCACTCATCTCTATGGTATTTGCCGCCCTGGGACTGCCGCTATGGGTACAGGTTCTGATATGGGCCATCGCATCGTTGCTGTGCATATTCTTCGTCCGTCCACCTTTAGTAAAGAAGATACAGGGCAAGAAGAATGAACGCAAGAGCAATGCCGATGCATTGGTAGGCAAGCGCGGCATAGTAATAGAAACCATAGAAGCCGGCGGTTTCGGATATGTGAAGATTGACGGTGACGAATGGCGCTCCATTTCTGCAAACGCCGCAGAGATAGCAAAAGGCACCACCGTCACAGTGATATCACGCGACAGCATCGTACTGACAGTAGAATAAACATTCTCGAAGCAAAAAAGAAGAAACACTATAAACTAAAAAAGTAACAACTATGAGTATTCTGACAATTTTTCTTGTGGTCGTAGCACTGTTGGCTATCGTAGTGCTGAAAAAGACCATCGTCATCATCCCACAGTCTGAGACGAGAATCATTGAGCGACTGGGTAAGTATTACAGTACACTCGAGCCAGGTATCAACGTCATCATCCCTTTCATCGACAAAGCAAAGGACATGGTGGCCATGGCACGTGGCCGCTATGTCATGACCGACCGCATCGACCTGCGTGAGCAAGTGTATGACTTTCCATCACAGAACGTGATTACCAAGGACAACATTCAGATGGAAATCAATGCACTGCTGTATTTCCAGATTGTCGATCCTTTCAAAGCTGTGTATGAAATAAGCAACCTGCCTAACGCTATTGAGAAACTTACACAGACAACACTGCGTAACATCATCGGTGAGATGGAACTGGACCAAACACTGACATCACGCGACACCATCAACTCCAAACTTCGTCTTGTCCTTGATGATGCAACAAACAAATGGGGTATCAAGGTGAACCGCGTCGAACTGCAGGACATCATTCCACCGGCAACTGTTCTTCAGGCTATGGAGAAGCAGATGCAGGCAGAACGTAACAAGCGTGCCACGATCCTTACCTCCGAAGGTGAGAAGCAGGCTGTCATCCTTAAGTCTGAGGCAGACAAGACAGCAGTCATCAACCGCGCCGAGGCAGACAAGCAGCAGAAGATTCTGCAGGCTGAGGGTGAAGCACAAGCACGCATACGCAAGGCTGAAGCTGAAGCTGTGGCTATCGACAAGATTACAGAAGCCGTGGGCAAGAGCACCAATCCTGCAAACTACCTGTTGGCACAGAAATACATCCAGGCTTTACAGGATATCGCTTCCGGACAGGACACCAAGACCGTTTACCTGCCTTACGAGGCTGCAAACCTCATGGGTTCTATCGGCGGCATAAAGGAAATGTTCAAGGCGAACTAAACAAAAAGACCCACCCCAGCGAGTATGACTCGCACAGAGGAGCACACCACTCCTTATACAACACACAAACTGCGTACGGGAAATCATTCCCATACGCAGTTCTTTTTTATCACATAACCTAAAAAACAATTAGTTTCTGAACTCTATCACACCGTCCTTGCTGTCAACCACTATCGGCTTGTCCTTCGTCACCGTACCGGCAAGCAACTGCTTACTAAGTGCGTTGAGCACGTCGCGCTGTATGGCACGTTTCACAGGACGTGCGCCGAAGTCCGGGTCGAAGCCAGCCTCTGCCAGCGTAGCCACTGCTGCATCGGTCACGTTGAGCGTGAAGCCCTGCGATGCCAGCATCTTTGCCACGCGATTCATCTGCAGGCGCACTATCTCACTTATCTGCTCCTTAGACAGCTGACTGAAGTTGATTATCTCGTCAATACGGTTGAGGAACTCCGGACGGATAGGCGGCTTCACCATGCCGTTGCCGTCGAGTATCGGGGCGCGGCCATACAGTTGATCCATCGTAAGGTTGCTGGTCATTATTATTATGGTGTTCTTGAAGTTCACCACGCGACCCTTTGAGTCCGTCAGACGACCGTCATCCAATACCTGCAACAAGGTGTTGAACACATCCGGGTGCGCCTTCTCAATCTCATCAAACAGCACCACACTGTATGGTTTGCGGCGCACGGCCTCAGTGAGTTGGCCACCCTCGTCGTAACCTACATATCCCGGAGGCGCACCGATAAGACGTGTCACGCTGAACTTCTCCTGATACTCGCTCATGTCGATACGCGTAATCATCTGCTCATCGTTGAAGAGATAGTCTGCCAGAGCCTTTGCCAGTTCCGTCTTACCGACACCAGTGGTACCGAGGAATATATAAGAGGCTATCGGACGCTTCGGATCCTGCAGTCCGGCACGACTGCGGCGCACGGCATCGCTCACTGCCTGAATGGCCTCGTCCTGACCTATCACGCGCTTGTGCAGTTCTGCCTCAAGGTGCAGCAGCTTGTCGCGTTCGCTCTGCATCATACGTGTAACGGGGATACCGGTCCAGCGGCTTACCACCTCGGCTATGTCGTCGGCGGTGACCTCCTCACGCACCATCTTGGCAGCACCAGAAGATATTTCCTCCTGCACCTTCTTTATTCCCTCCTCCAACTCTTTCAGCTTGCCGTAGCGTATCTCTGCCACCTTGCCGTAGTTGCCCTCGCGCTCAGCCTTGTCAGCCTCGAAGCGCAGACGCTCTATCTCCTGCTTGTTCTGCTGAATCTTGTCAACGAGATTCTTCTCCTTCACCCACTCCGAGCGCATACGCATCTGCTCGTCCTGCAGCGTAGAGATGGTCTTGTTGAGTTCCGCCAGTTTCTCCTTGTCGTCCTCACGCTTTATGGCCTCACGCTCTATCTCAAGCTGTTTCAGCCGACGCTCCAGTTCGTCAAGTTCCTCCGGCACGGAGTCGCGCTCCATGCGCAGTTTAGCAGCAGCCTCATCCATAAGGTCTATGGCCTTGTCAGGCAGAAAACGGTCTGAGATATAACGCTCAGACAAAGTGACGGCGGCAATACATGCATCATCCTGGATACGCACGCGGTGATGGTTCTCATAACGCTCCTTCAGTCCACGCAGTATTGAGATGGCACTCATCTCGTCTGGTTCGTCAACCATCACTATCTGGAAACGGCGCTCCAGTGCCTTGTCCTTCTCAAAATACTTTTGGTATTCGTTGAGCGTCGTTGCACCCACGGCACGCAGTTCGCCACGCGCCAGTGCCGGCTTCAATATGTTGGCTGCATCCATGGCGCCCTCGCCTCCTCCGGCACCAACGAGAGTGTGTATCTCATCAATAAAGAGGATATACTTGCCCTGCGATTCTATGATGCCGTTGATGACACCCTTCAGGCGTTCCTCAAACTCACCTTTGTATTTCGCACCAGCCACCAGCGCACCCATGTCAAGGGTGAATATCTCCTTGTCCTTCAGGTTCTCCGGCACGTCACCGCGCACTATGCGCTGCGCCAGTCCTTCGGCTATGGCAGTCTTGCCCGTACCCGGCTCACCTATTAATATAGGGTTGTTCTTCGTTCTGCGCGACAGAATCTGCAGTACGCGTCGGATTTCGTCGTCACGGCCTATCACCGGGTCGAGCTTGCCCGACTTGGCATCAGCCACGAGGTTTTTGCAGAAGCGGCTCAGTGCTTCCTTGCCGCCCATTGCTTGTTCTTGATTCATCATCATAATCTAACTCCTTTCTTTATTTATTAAATGATTTTTTTCGTTATCGCGTTATTACGTTATCACGATATGTCGATATGTCGATATTCCGATATCCCGTTATATCGCTGTTTCGCTGTTTATCATAATCCAAATCATATTCCAAACGCACAACTCGTGCCACTACGTCATGCAAATATGCCACAATGACAATATTTATTGTTTTTTCTTGTTATACAATGCGTTTTCTCATTTTTTTTTTGTAACTTTGTATTTCGTAACAAACCAATAAGCAACATGCTATTATCAATGACTGGCTACGGCAAGTCCGTGGCAACATTTCAGGACAAAACAATACACGTTGAGGTGAAAGCCCTCAATTCTAAGAACTTTGATTGCCAGACACGCATTGCACCCATCTACCGCGAGAAAGAGATGGAACTGCGCCGTATGATTCAGGATAGCGTCATACGTGGTAAAATTGACTTCTCAATCTGGATAGAGCGCGAGACAACCAGCGATGCGCAAACCATCAACATCCCCATGATAAGCAACTACTACGAGCAGCTGCGCAAAGTGGAAGCCGAGATTGGTGGCGACAGCGTATCAACAGCCGACATGATGAAGATGCTTGTGCGCATGCCGGGTGTACTGACCGTAGGCGAGGTTGAATCTCTTTGCGACGAGGAATGGGAACAGGTTTGCAAGACTGTCAATGAGGCCCTCAAGGAACTTGAAGACTTCCGCCGCCAGGAGGGCGCAGCACTGCGTCTCAAGTTTGAAGAGAAGCTTGACAACATCGCACGCCTGATGAAGGAAATAGAACCTTGGGAACAGTCACGCGTAGAAAAAATCCGCCAGCGTCTTACTGACAACCTCGCAGCACTTCCAGAGGTAGAGTATGACAAAAACCGTCTGGAGCAGGAGCTCATATACTATATAGAGAAGCTCGACATCTCAGAGGAGAAGCAACGCCTCACCAACCACCTGAAATATTTCCGCGACACTATGGACGAGCCACAGAGCCAGGGTAAGAAACTCGGATTCATAGCCCAGGAGATGGGACGCGAGATAAACACCACCGGTTCCAAAAGCAACCAGGCAGAAATGCAAAACATCGTAGTACAGATGAAAGACGAGCTCGAACAGATAAAAGAGCAAGTACTCAACGCTTTATAAAAAATTATCCTGTTTTTTCTTGCACAATTCAAAAAAAAGCAGTAACTTTGCACCCGCAAAATAAATTATTAACATCAGCACGCCTATTTGCGGCGTGACAATACAAAGAAAAGAAATGAAAAAAGAACTTCATCCAGAGAACTACCGTCCAGTAGTGTTCAAGGACATGTCAAATGGCGATATGTTCCTCTCAAAGTCAACATGTAAGACTAACGACACAGTAGAATTCGAGGGCGAGACCTATCCTGTAGTAAAGATAGAAATCTCTAACACCTCTCACCCATTCTACACAGGTAAGAGCAAACTCGTTGATACCGCAGGTCGCGTGGATCGTTTCCAGCAGCGCTACGGCAACATCAAGAAGTAAATTCTCATCAGCATACATCAGGGAGCACGAATGTCCGCGAGTTTTCACACACGGATATTCGTGCTTTTTTAGAATTAAAAAGAGATAGAACGAACATACAAAACTAACAAACTATAAACAAAATGAAAAGCATTTCACTTGACATCACAAAAGCCCAGCAGTTTCTCCCAGCAGGAGCTGTAATGGCACTCAAAGACAAAGCAATGGCAGCCCGCAAAGGACTTGAAGAGGGCACTGTACCTGGCAACGATTTCCTCGGCTGGCTCCATCTGCCATCATCTATCACACCTGAGTTCCTCGCTGAGGTGAAGGCTGTGGCTGCCGACCTGCGTTCAAAGGCACAGGTTATCGTCGTTGCTGGTATCGGTGGTTCATACCTCGGTGCTAAATGTGTTATCGAAGGTCTGTCAAACTCTTTCCAGTGGCTCGTTAAGGACGACAAGACTCCTGCGGTGGTTTTCGCCGGCAACAACATCGGTGAGGATTATCTCTATGAGCTTACCTCTTACCTCAAGGGCAAGACTTTCGCTATCATCAACATCTCTAAGTCTGGTACTACTACCGAGACTGCTCTCACCTTCCGTCTGCTCAAGACTCAGCTCGAGGCACAGGTGGGCAAGGAGGCTGCAAAGAGCCTTATCGTTGCAGTCACTGACGCTAAGAAGGGTGCTGCACGTACATGTGCAGACAAGGAGGGCTACCGTTCATTCATCATTCCTGATAATGTAGGTGGACGTTTCTCTGTGCTCACACCGGTAGGTCTGCTGCCTATCGCTTGCGCAGGCATCGACATCGACGCTCTCGTGGCTGGTGCACAGGCTATGGAGAAGGAGTGTGCCGTTGACGTTCCATTCGAGCAGAACCCTGCAGCTATCTATGCTGCCACACGTAACGCTCTCTATCAGAACGGCAAGAAGATAGAGATACTCATCAACTATCAGCCTAAGTTGCATTACTATGCTGAGTGGTGGAAGCAGCTCTATGGTGAGTCTGAGGGTAAGGACGGCAAGGGCATCTTCCCTGCATCATGCGACTTCACCACCGACCTTCACTCTATGGGCCAGTGGATTCAGGACGGCGAGCGCACCATCTTCGAGACCTGCATCTCTGTTGAGAATCCAGACAACAAGCTGCTCTTCCCAGAGGATAAGGAGAACCTTGACGGTTTGAACTTCCTCGCTGGCAAGCGCATCGACGAGGTAAACAAGAATGCAGAGCTCGGTACTCGCCTCGCTCACGTTGACGGCGGTGTGCCAAACATCCTCATCTCTATTGAGAAGCTCGACGCCTACAACTACGGTCAGCTCATCTACTTCTTCGAACTCGGCTGCGGTATCTCTGGCAATATCCTTGGCGTTAATGCCTTCAACCAGCCAGGTGTAGAGGCATATAAGAAGAATATGTTTGCCCTTCTTGAGAAGCCAGGCTATGAAGAGGAGACCAAGGCCATCCGTGCCAAGCTTGCACAGGAGTAAATCTCCTTTAGATATGATACAAAAAAACTGCGTATGAGGACTATCCTCGTACGCAGTTTATTTAGTGTTTTAAATACCTAAACATGTAGGAAACATAAATGAAACGTTCTCTTAGTCTTTTTCTGTTTGTAGCTATAGCTTTATTGATATGTATGCCCTCTATGGCAAGTGATGTCGGTAAGGTTACGATAGGCATAAGTATTGATAGTATGGAGATCAAGGCTGATAGCCTGTCGTTTGGACATTTTATAAAAAATGTCCAAACTGCTCCCGGTGCAGAATATATATTGCTAAAACTTCACGACACGACGAAAAACGGGAAATACTTCAAGAATAAGGGCGAATTTGGAGTACTGAATCTTGAAGATCACAAGCTGCGCTGGAAGAAACCTTATAATATGTTAGTTTCTGACATTCATTGTTGTAAAGCAGGGGTGGTCGTCGTAACCTACCACACGGAAGTGACAATGTTTAATCCTGTGACGGGTGAAGAATGTTGGAAAACCAAGTTCTTTCCAGTACAATTTGACGATTCAACCAATATCGTATTAGGCTATAAAAATATATGGTCAAGTGAATTGAGTGGCTATGACTTGAGTACAGGTGAGAAAAAGTGGACTGTAAATTTGCCGCATAAAAAGAACTGGGGATGGAACAATGTAGTGCGTGAGGACTCTGTTCATTGGCTGATAGTAGCAGACAACCTTAATCGTCTTAATATCCAGACGGGCGAGTTGTTTACCTATGAAGCAAAAACAGGAGTTGCTGACGTGAAACGTACATTGTTTTTAGATTCTCAACGGCATTATTCTCCACTTTATCCAACAGGAGCAGTAAGCGAGAGGGCTGTCAGTAGATTACATTCCAATGTCTTATGTGATGACTCACTCTATTATTTTGCAGACCGTCAGAATGTTGTTGCTCTAGACTCCACGATGAATGTTGTGTGGAGCTATAGTCTACCTCCTAAAACAGCAGCTTTTTCGCAACTGATATGTAATGACAGCACTTTGTATATGTTTAGTCTGGGCTATGGATTGCTTGATGGTTATAAACGCCAAAAGATGGGACGTCCTTTTGTTGCCACGTTTGATAAACGCACTGGTGATTGTCGCTTTATGAATATGTTGAGTGTAAAAAAGGATATTGTAGAGGATGCCGTGTTAGAGTCTGATGGGATATTGATGCTTTTTGATGACGGATTGGCATATAAGCATGACCTTAATGATTCGACAGTGACAGTATCACCGTGGGATGTAAAGAAATATGGTAAACTGGGAGGTTTTTGCAAAAGTACGTTGTATGCTTACTATCACCTAAAGAACATGTTTGATGTCATAAGTTATGAAGGGAGCATTTTCCCTGTAATAACAGAGAAGGGCTATATCTATATGGTAGATAAAGAACTGCGAATTTCTGATAGCTATCCTGTCTATTCTCTCTACAAACCTATCATGATGATTGGAGACAGAATGTGTGTCAAGTCTGTAGTCAACGAGGTGCGAGATGTATGGCTGACCACAATTCAGGGAGTGCCGGAAATAAAACTGACAGTTCCTGTGTTAGGCATAGATATTATTCAGAATAATTTGTATCTGAGTAATTATAACCATTTGTATTATTTACCCTTGGATGATTCTGTGACGAAATAGTATTTAGCAAAGGACAGTGGTGACCTTGCTCGTCTTCATAAAATAAGAAAAGAAGGCATCGGATTCTTACGAATCTGATGCCTTCTTTATATATTCAAACCTGTCAAATTTATGGTAGCCAAGCGTTTCAAGATACGCTTGGCTATTATTTATGTCCTCCTCAGTGTTATGGTTTGGTATGTGGGGCAGGCGCAGCGTGATGCTTGACAGCAGTTCGGCGTGCTCCGAGGCAATCCACTTCAGGTTGTCTATGACGCGCTCGTTGTCAGTGCCGGAGTAAGCCTTGTATATCTCCGGGGTCATGTCCTTGATGTCAATGAACCACTCTTTTGCGTATGGCAGTACCAGCTCCACGTTCTTGCGCGGCACGTTGAGGCTGGTCTCAATGGTTATGCGCCATTCCTTTGGACACAGCTCACAGAAAGCCTTAATGTACTCACTGTGAAGCAACGGTTCGCCGCCGCCGAATGTCACCCCGCCGCCAGTGGCAAGGAAATACAGTTGGTCTATGCGCACCTCGTCGATAAGCTCCTCCACGGTGCGCTCCATGCACATTGTGTCATTCGTTATGCTCTGCGGGTTAAGGCAGTATTTGCAGCGCAGCGGACAACCGTGGAATGCCACGAGCGTCGTCACGCCCTCGCCGTCCACCGCCATGCGGTGACGCGCTATGCCTATCAACTTGCCTGTGAGTTCGTTATTTGGCATGGTTGAGCAGTTGTTTTTATTTAGAAGTGTTGCTACACTCTGTCTTGACGTCTTCTACTTGGCCTACGACAGCCTCTATTTTTTCTATATTTTCGTCCTTGAGACTTTCCACTTTCTGTACTCGTGGTACATCGCCTTGCTGAGTACCTTTTGTATCACAGCTGCTCAGCGTAAACATACCCACAGATATTCCGGCAACCATCGCCGCCTTGCCGAGCAACTGGCGCTGGTGCAGCTGTTCTTCCAAGTAGCGCACCTCAGCCTCGCACTTAGGACATGTGCCGAGGCAGTCACCCTTATACTGACATTCCTCCACCACATACTCTATGTTGTTAGCCTCAGCAATCTGCCGACGAATCTCTTTTAATATCTTGCAAGTCCTCTTTCCTTTTGCCATAGTTATTTGTTGTTTGTCTTTGTAGAATCAGTATCGTTATTTAAGCGGAATGTTATGGGAAGCGTATAACTACTAAATTTTTTTGTCACTCCATTTTCCTCCATAGGAATCCATTTCGGCATGATTGAAATTACTTGTACAGCAGCGGAGTCAAGAAGTGGATGAGCGGATTTCGTAACCCTGATGTCAGAAACGGTTCCGTCTTCGTCAATGTCAAACTTGCAAATGACTCTTCCTTGGATTCCTTCTTTCTCTGCTTGCTCTGGATATGTGGTGTTTTTAGAAAGAAATTCAGCCAAGGCAGGATATCCGCCAGGGAAGGAAGGCATTCGAGGTATTATTTGACCGACGACCTCGTAGGTTTTTTCTGTATTCTGAATTTTTTCCTTTTTTTCAGAAACGCTCATTTGGTCATACATCTCATTTCCGCATGAGCCTATGGTAAGCAGGCCAGCAGATATTCCGGCAACCATCGCCGCCTTGCCGAGCAACTGGCGCTGGTGCAGCTGCTCTTCCAAGTAGCGCACCTCAGCCTCGCACTTAGGACATGTGCCGAGGCAGTCACCCTTATACTGACATTCCTCCACCACATATTCAATGTCGTTAGCCTCGGCAATCTGCCGACGAATCTCTTTCAATATCTTGCAAGTTCTCTTACCTTTTGCCATAGAAAATATATTGAGTTGTTTAGGAAAAATTCGTAATGCATAAACGAAAACGAAGACGAAAACGAAAATATTCCGCATGGTATTTTTCACTTTTCACTCTTCACTTTTTCACTCTGAGCATAGCGAAGTTGATTACAAAGGTAATATTTATTTCTGAAACCACAAAGTTTTGCATCCTTTTTCCGTTACTCTTAAAAAGAGAAAAGAGATTTTGTGAATGTGAATGGTTTACTGTTTACTGTTTATATTCGTAAAATTAAGAAAATCACATTGTCATAAAAAGACCTGTTTTTCTTACACTTTGATTTTTGCAACCTTAAAATCCCTGCGATAAAAACCAGCGACGGTAAAATATATTGAAAATCGGGCAAAATTTCGCAGTCTGTAACTTGCTGATAATCAGCAGAGGCATTTTCCTTGAATTGTAAAAGCTATCATATTACGTTGTAAAAGCATAGCTTTTACAATGTGGAAGCTATCAAATAAGGTTGTGGTTGTAAAAGCTATCAAAAAACAAAATTCCATTGTGACATACATCCGTATATAATCACAGCGAGTATCTTAATAATACCTTCTCTTTCTGGTTTTGTATTTTCTCACTGTCTTCTTTTTTACATTGGACGTAGCGCTGCGCCTCCAATTACTCTCTTGTTCTTTCTGAACTTCCGTATATTGTGAACTTGGCTGAGTTGAATATCCAGAGTTAGGTTGAGTAGAATATCCGGAGCTTGGCTGAGTAGTGTATCCGGAATATGGCTGGCTTGAATATCCAGAGTAAGACCGCTCTACGTCATCGCTTGTGATGCTGAAGGTGCGGTTGACCTGGCGCGGCCTGTCACGGAGTGAGTGAAGGAAAAGCCAGTCGTATGTTTTCTGCAGATAGAAATAGCGTGCATACACACTGTGAGAGCCACCCTCCATCCATTCGTAGCGCAGCAGTTTGTCCTTGCCCTTGCCTTGCAGGTAGCTGACCACCTGCTTTGAACATTTGATATCAACAGACGTGTCGCCGGTGGCGTGCATTATCCACAGGCATGTCTTGCCCAAACCGTCAGGTTGCTTTGCCGAACAACCACCGCAGAAGGCTATGGCGGCGGCAATCTTCTCAGGATATGCGTTGACGAAATCCATGGTGCCGTAGCCACCGAGACTCATGCCAAGCACATATACGCGCGACTCGTCAACAGGGAGATTGCGCTTTGCCCATTCAAGCAGGTCGTTCAGTTTCTTGGGGCTCCATGAGGTCTGCGACTGCGGGGCTATGACGATGGCAGGAAGCGACATACCGTCTGACAGGGCATCGACGGTGCCGTAGCTGCGCACCTTTTCAAGGTCTGTTCCGCAACACGAAGCACCGTGCAGATAAAACACGAGTGGCAGTGAGCGGCTGCCGGAAGCGCTGCCGTTGGGGGTATAGAGCCAGAAATCGTAGTTGTCGGCCAAAACTTTGTTATGTGTGGTTAAAGTACCATTACCCAGTCTGTTTTGTGCGGAAATGGCAAGTGTTGCAGTTACACAGAGGATTAGTATGAATATATTTTTTTTCATAATGGTGCAAAGTTACGATTTTTTTGTCAACAATCAAAATTTTTTTCAACATTCTTCTATATGCTATTGACAAAAAAAAGCACTGTGCAGAAGCGTAGTCCTGCACAGTGCTTGTATATGGTATAATACCCGAAGAAAAAATTACAGCGGCATGTTGCCGTGCTTCTTCGGAGGATTGCTCTGGTTCTTGTTGCGTGACATCTCAAGGGCCTGGATGATGCGTATGCGGGTGTCGCATGGCGAGATAATCTCATCAATGTAACCGAGACGAGCGGCAGGCAGCGGGTTGGCAAACTTGTCACGATATTCCTTGGTACGCTCGGCACGCTCCTCTGGTGTGGCCTTACGATAAAGGATGTTGCATGCTCCCTCGGCACCCATAACAGCGATTTCGGCTGATGGGTATGCAAGGTTGACATCGGCACCGATGCACTTGGAGTTCATCACGATGTATGCACCGCCGTATGCCTTGCGGGTAATGAGCGTAACCTTTGGCACGGTAGCCTCAGCGAAAGCATAGACAATCTTAGCACCGTGGCGGATGATGCCGTTGTGCTCCTGCTGTACGCCCGGCATGAAGCCCGGAACGTCCTCTATGGCTACAAGAGGAATGTTGAAGCAGTCACAGAAACGGATGAAACGCGCAGCCTTGTCTGACGCATCGATGTCGAGCGCACCGGCAAGCACGTTTGGCTGGTTGGCTACGAAACCTACGGTGCGACCCGCCATGCGGCCGAAACCTACGACAATATTCTTTGCCCACTCTGGCTGTACCTCGAAGAAATACTGCTGGTCGCAAATCGGCTCTATGATGTCGTGGATGTCATACGGCATGTTCGGATCGGCAGGCACCACGCTGTCGAGTTCATGACACACGCGTGTCACCTCGTCGGTAACGGGCAGTATCGGTGCATCCTCCATGTTGTTTGACGGAATGAAACCGATGAGTTCGCGGATGGTCATAAGTGTTTCCTCATCACTGTCACAGATGAAATGACTCACGCCACTTACCGAATTATGGGTCATGGCACCACCGAGTGTTTCCTTATCTACATCCTCGTTGGTTACAGCCTTGACTACGTTTGGACCTGTGACAAACATCTGGCTCTGCTCCTTCACCATAAGGATGAAGTCTGTAAGTGCCGGTGAATAGCATGAACCACCTGCGCATGGTCCCATGATGGCGCTTATCTGCGGTATCACACCACTTGCCATCACATTGCGACGGAAGATGTGCGCAAAGCCTGTCAATGACTCCACACCCTCCTGGATGCGTGCGCCGCCAGAGTCGTTGAGACCTATGATAGGAGCGCCATTCTTCAGTGCAAGGTCCTGCACCTTAGCTATCTTCTGTGCATTGGCTGCGCTCAGCGAACCACCAAGAACACTGAAGTCGAAAGCATATACGAACACGATGCGGCCGTCAATCTTTCCATAACCTGAGATGACGCCGTCACCCTCAAACTGTTTTTTCTCCATGCCGAAGTCAGTGCAGCGGTGCACCACGTGCTTGTCCATTTCGACAAACGTATTCGAATCGAGAAGTGTTTCTATTCTCTCTCTTGCTGTAAGTTTATTTGCCATAATTATCTTGGTCGTTTGGTAGTATTCAGAAGCTAACGGATTATGCAAAGGCTGTAGCATTTGTCATAACAACCGATTTCTTAACTACTGAATTCTTGATTTCTTTAGACGTTTGAGTCGCTTAATTTCAGTTTTACCAACACTTGCTCTGCACGAACGGTGTCACCATCCTGTGCCAGCACTTCTGCCACCTCGCAGGCTGCCGCCACCTTGTAGTTGGACTGCATCTTCATTGCCTCCATAGTGAAGAGGGTGTCGCCTGCCTCGAACTTGTCGCCTGGCTTACAGTACATCTTCACTATCTTGCACGGCATAGGTGCCGTTATGGTGTCGGCCTGCACGCCGCCTCCCTTGTGCTTGCGCATCTTCATATACTTGGCCTGTGAGTCAAGCATATCTATCTGATAGGTGGAGTAATTGAGGTTTACGTTGTAGTGTTTGCCTCCCTCGCTGCGTACAAACTCTGCATTGTATGAATTGCCGTTGTAAAGCAGCGAACATGTGCCATTCTGCAACATCGCCACATCAACGTCATATACCTTGCCATCAATATCGATGCTCACCTTGTTGCCTTCCTTGTTAAGGAGGGTAACGTCATACATCTTATTTCCTACTTGTATTTCCATTGTTTGAAAATTTAAGAATTAAAGAAACGAAGAATTGAAGTCTTTCACTTTCTCTGCCTTCAGAACTTCAATCTTTCAATCTTTTAATTTTTCAGTCCTACTACACTCTCAGCACACCCTTCTGCAGTCCAAAGGCACGCCAGCGTGTCAGCGCTCCGTTTGGTTTCTGGTCTGCATTAGGCTGCACGCCTGCATTCTCCTCCATGTTCATCAGATAGTCCATGTAGGCTGCGATGACTGCCATAGGCTCAGAGTCATTCATGAAACCTGAGCGTGGACGCAGGCGCTCTTCGTTGCGCTCGATGAAATAGGTGTTGTAGTCACCATTCTTGAAATCGGGCACATCGATGATGCGGCGCAGATAGCGTATGTTTGTTGTGAGACCTGTTATCTTATACTCGTAGAGCACGCGGCGCATACGCTCGATGGCATATTCACGCGTGGTGGCCCACACGATGAGTTTGCCTATCATAGGGTCGTAGTGCACGGGTATCTCATAGCCCTCATATACGTATGAATCAATGCGTGTGCCGATGCCGTGGGGTTCCTGCAACTGGCATATCATTCCCGGTGAAGGCATGAAGTTATGCTCTGTGTCCTCAGCACATATACGACACTCTATGGCATGGCCATACTGTGCTATATCCTCCTGCTTGTAACGCAGGGGCTCACCGTTGGCTACGCGTATCTGCTCCTTTACAAGGTCAACGCCCACCACTTCTTCCGTGATAGGGTGCTCCACCTGCAAACGAGTGTTCATCTCAAGGAAATAAAAATTATGGTATTTGTCAACGAGGAACTCAATGGTGCCGGCACCAACATATCCCACTGCCTTAGCGGCTGCAACGGCCTTGGCACCCATCTCCTCGCGCAGCGTATCGTCGATGAACGGTGACGGTGTTTCCTCAACAATTTTCTGATGACGGCGCTGCACACTGCACTCACGGTCATAGAGGTGAATGACATTGCCCAGCGTATCACCGAGTATCTGGAACTCGATATGGTGTGGTTCCTCAACGAACTTCTCTATATATACTGTATCGTCGCCAAAGCCAGACATTGCCTCGCTCTTTGCGGCGTTATACATCTCCACCACATCTTCCTCACGGTTGATAAGACGCATGCCCTTGCCGCCACCGCCCATAGACGCCTTGAGCATCACGGGGAAGCCTATCTCCTTTGCAACGCGAACTGCCTCGTCTGCCGAAGTAAGCGGCTTTTCGGTTCCAGGAACCACAGGCACGCCAGCCTCTATCATCTTCTTGCGTGCGCTTATCTTGTCGCCCATCTCTTCCATCGTTTCTGGACGAGGACCGATGAAGATGAATCCTTCTGCCTCACAACGACGGGCAAACTCTGAGTTCTCTGAGAGGAAGCCATAACCCGGGTGTATGGCATCCACCTTATGCTTGTGGGCCGCCTCCAGGATGTGGTCGATGTTTAGATAACTGTCAATGCTCGCCGCACCACCGATACACTCAGCTTCGTCTGCGAAAAGAACATGACGTGACAAACGGTCTGCCGTACTATAGACCGCTACCGAACGGATACCCATCTCGTAGCAGCTGCGCATCACGCGGATAGCTATTTCACCACGATTGGCTACCAGAATTTTTCTAATCATTCTTCTTTTTTTAATACCCTTTTCCATTTTCTCTTGTTGTCCGTAATCCCGCAGACAAGTGTTTTTGTGAGTTACTGAGACCATATGCGGCAGGTCTTCTGACTTCGTCCAGAGTGCGGTCGAGCCTTCCCGTCAACAAAGACAGTGGCTATAGTTTGTGACCGTACTCCTTGCTATTGGACTTACAGCATCGGGTAATGTCTCGGATTTTCACCGTGTTCCCATCTTAGCTCTCATACACCTTATAATAAAGCATACAAGAGAACCGCTTGGTCAATTTGACTGCAAAGTTACAACATTTTTCTGAATTAACAAAACAAACTGTAATGAATTATTCTGTTATTCTTTGCAGGAACGAAAAAAATGATGTAATTTTGCAAATCAATTATGAACAGACGGATTTTGCACCTTGCGGTGCCTTCTATAATATCAAACATCACAGTGCCGCTGCTCGGCCTGGTGGATGTGGCTATAACCGGCCACATGGGCGAGACGCGCTATATGGCAGCCATCGCCGTAGGCTCGATGATGTTCAACATCATATACTGGATGTTCTCGTTCCTGCGTTTCGGCACGGGCGGACTGACGGCACAGTTGTATGGCGCCAAGGGCAACGTGGCGCACACGCTGGTGCGCTCGTCGGCCATTGCCGTGACAGTGGCAGCGACACTGCTGGCGGTTCAGATTCCTCTGTTCAGGCTGGCGGTATGGTTTATCAATCCCGAAGCGGAGATTATTGACACCATACACACCTATTACAATATTTGCATCTGGGGCACCATTCCATCACTATTGCTGTACACCTTCACGGGATGGTTTGTGGGCATGCAGAACACCCGCGCCCCTATGGTCATCTCTATCACGCAGAACATAGTGAACATCTGCCTGTCGTGCTTCTTTGTTTACGTATGCGGAATGAAGATAGAGGGTGTGGCACTCGGCACACTCACGGCGCAGTGGGTGGGTGCACTGATGGCATGCAGCATCTTGTATTCAAAATACCGGAATGTATTGCGCGGTGTTTCCATAAAGAAATGTATCTGTCAGAAGGTTGACATCGACGGGGCCTCGTCGGTTAATGTCACCTTGTTCATACGCACCCTGTTCCTCATCGCCGTTAACCTCTATTTCATAGAAGCCGGAGCCAGGGGCGGGGCGGTGATACTGGCGGTAAACTCCGTATTGATGCAGATGTTCATACTCTACACATACGTCATGGACGGCTTTGCCTTTGCCGCCGAAGCGCTGTGCGGCAGGTATCACGGTGCAGGCGACAAGCAGAACTTTGACCGTGCAATGCGAGGCGTATGGATATGGTCATTACTGCTGACTGCATGCTATACCGCTGCCTATGCCTTTGGCGGCGAACAGTTTCTTGCGATGCTTACCGATGACGCCGCCATACGTTCTGCCGCCACCGAATATCTGCCGTGGGCAGCAGCCATCCCGCTATGTGGCGTGGCCGCCTTCGTATGGGACGGCGTATTCGTAGGCATCACCATGACCTTAGGCATGCTGTGGGGTACGTTTGGCGGTGCAGTGGCATTTTTCCTCATATACATACTGCTCTACCCCACCCTGCACAACCATGCCCTATGGATGGCTTTCAATGCCTACCTGCTGATGCGCGGCGTGGTGCAGCATATCATTTATCTCACCTCACGCTCTCGTTAAGGTTTCGCTTAAGGAAGAAACTGCGGGTCCACAGGAAGAACATCGCCACACCAACGGCATTGACAAACGCCACGGTCCAAAACGAAGCGGAGTATCCAAGGTGTTCGGCAATGATTCCGCCAAGCAGCACACCCAGTCCCATACCTACATCCCACGATACGAGGATGGTGCTGTTGGCTGTGCCACGCTGACGGTTGGTGCCCACGCAGATGGTCATATTCTGGAATGCAGGCCACATGTGACCATTGCCGAGTCCTATCAGTATTGCCGAGCCATAATAGCCAAGCATGATAAGAACCTGCGGGTCTATGGTTGGAAAATAATTCGCCAGTGTAGGCATCAATATAAATAATGTGTAGCCCACGAGCGATATGCACATGCCACCACCGGCATTATGCGTGAGCAGTCCGCGGCTAAGTCCTTTCCTGCCTTGTATTCTACTGAGCATAAGTCCTATGGAGCATAGCATGAAGTATGTGCCGGTGCCGCTGGTAATGCCCAGCGTCTCCTTGCCGTATATGGCGAGATAGTTGCTCAGCACACCGAAGCAGAATCCAAACGCCACCATGTTAAGGCCTATCAGCCAGCCGCGAAGCAGGAAGAAACGATCCCACGAGAGTTTTGGAAAGCGCTCAAATGAAGAATGCTTTAGTGAAGAGTTAAGAGTGAAGAGCGAAGAAGGTTTAGCTCGGCGGCCCGAAGGGGAAAGCCAATTTGAGTTACCATTTGACTGCATATAATCCGCAGGGGATTCTTCACTCTTAACTCTTAACTCTTCACTAAATCCCACATGGGATACCGTACTGTCCACCAGCCACCCAGTGAAAGCGACGACGAGTGCCACCCAAAACAGCAGTTCAAAACTGTGCGTGGCATGATACAGCCATATACCGACAGAGGGCGCAATGGCCATAGAGAGATTGTTGCTCAGTCCGTAGAAGCCGATGCCCTCGGTGCGGCGGCTCGAGGGGAGCACGTCGATGGCGACGGTGGAATTGGCAACAGTGAGCGCACCAAACGGTCCGCCATGCAGAGTGCGCAGTATGGTGAACATCAGCAGCGTGCCGGCGGCAAGGTAGCCGGCAAAGAATATCGCGAAAGCACCGTAACAGAACATCAGCACGGTCTTGCGCGAGAAGGTATCGACCATGAAACCGCTGAAAGGACGAAAGATAAGGGCTGTCACGGTATAGCCCGACAATACCAGTCCTATCATGTCTTTCGTGGCACCAAAATGCTCGCTGAGATACAGCGGCAGCAACGGTGTCAAAACATAAAAGGCGAAAAACAGCATGAAATTGCCGGTCATCACCTTACAGTAATTTGCGTTCCAAAGCCTTTCTTTTTTCTCCATAGTGCAAAGGTACAAAAAAAAGTTGAATGATGAAAGTTGAAGATTGAAAGTTTCAACTTTCATTTTTTTTTCGTACCTTTGCACCCATGATGGACAAAACTCAATTTCGGAAACATATCAGGGATATCAAGAAAAGATATTCTGCCTCAGAACTGCGCCAGATGTCTGCCCCGTTGACAAGCGAACTGCTTGCCAACGATGCCGTGCGCTCTGCAAGTGCGATACTGCTGTACTGGTCGCTGCCCGACGAGGTTTATACCCACGACATAGTGAGGCAGCTGGCAAAGGAAGGTCGCACGGTATTGCTGCCGAAGGTGCAGCCTGACAACACGCTGACACAGCACCGATACACCGGCGATGCCGACATGACGTGCGGGGCATACGGCATCATGGAGCCTGCTACGCCGGCACTGACCGACGACGAGCGCGACACGCTGCTCGGCAAAGGCTCTGTAAGCATCATCCCCGGAATGGCTTTCAGCATCGACGGCCACAGGCTCGGCAGGGGAAAGGGATATTACGACCGCCTGATGTCGCAACTGACTATGACATTCAAGATAGGACTGGGCTTCGATTTCCAGATATTCAAGGAGATTCCGCACGACGACCACGACATCCGCATGGACTGCGTATGGCACCTTGCCAACCTTCCGTGTATGAAGCAGAAATAACACAACTCACATACAACTTATGGAGATAGTAAAATACAGTTTTTGCTGTTTCTGCTTAATCGTATCTAACTGCTGATTCCTTGCGATATTAGCCACAAAACTCAGTTTCGGCTTCAGATATCGCAAGGAATTTTCATTTTTCGCAACATACTGGCTACCAAACAGTAACAACAACCGCAAGAATCACATCTCCTGTCTCGTATTATAAAACGATAGCTTTTACATGGTAATAAGGCACATATTACCGTGTAAAAGCTATCGTTTAACAGTGAAAAAGGAATGTAATTACTGCATAATATGGCACATATTACGATATAAATCCTGAATCAGAGCAAATCTATTTAACTAGAAAGAGAACAATATTATTCTATGTATCACCCTCTCTTTTCTATTTTGCAAAATATCCCATTGCGTCATTTGTTCACAAATCCACCCTGCAAATCATAGTAAAATATCGATATTATAGAAATACTCACAAGTTATAAATTAAGGTGGTGATAATGTTATTATAACGTGAACTCGATGAAATAAAATTTCTCACCTTTAGGCGCACCCTACAAATACCAAAAAACAATTATGGGGTATCTCCGTATAGTATGGCAAATGAAATGATGGGAGGTGAACCTTTGGTAAAATTACTTGATAGCATTTAAGAAGTAATACAAGTTCTGAAATATTCAAGATACAGTACGTAAAGTTAAAAACAAAAGTTTTTTGCATTGAAATTTGGTGATATAAAAAATACTTTGTAACTTTGCATTTTCCTCACCAACGAAAAGACAAATGCATTATGAACATTACGGACGAAGATATTAAGCGCAGAGCTAGCGAGGTATTCTCTGCCATGGAAAAGCGTTCCACACTGGAGGAAATGCAAATGATACGCCATGCATTCGACTTTGCATGGCAGGCACACCGCAACCAGAGACGCAAGACAGGCGAACCGTATATCATACACCCCATTGCCGTGGCAATGATTGCAGCTTCAGAACTGCAACTCGGAGCTGCACCCGTGTGCGCCGCTTTCCTGCACGACGTGGTGGAGGACACTCCATGCACCAACGAAAAGATACGCGAGGTGTTCGGCGATGACGTGGCTTTCCTCGTGAGAGTGGTGACGAAACAGAAAAAACGTTCGTATGACATGTCGAAACAGCTTGACAATTTCAAGCAGATGCTCGACTCAATGCATAACGACATCCGGGCCATACTCATAAAACTGGCAGACCGCCTGCACAACATGCGAACACTTGATTCCATGCGCCCCGACAAGCAGATGAAGATCGCTGGTGAGACAGACTACTTCTATGCTCCGCTGGCAAACCGCCTAGGATTCTACACCATCAAGGTGGAACTGGAGAACCTTTCGTTCCGCTTCCGCTGCCCCGATGTTTACCAGTATATCACAGGACTGATAGAAAAGGAAAAGGAACGCGAGAATACTCGCCTGCAGGCTTTCGAGAGCCGCATAGACTCAATACTGAAAAGCGAAGGAATACAGTTCTACCGCGAAGTGGAATACAAACAGCCGTACAACATCTGGCGCAAAATGCAGACCACGGGACAGGACTTTGAGCACCTGGAGTGCAGACACTTCACACGCATAGTATTCCCAGAGGATATGTACCTATCGCGCAAGAACATGTGCCTGAAGATATACTCATTGCTGACAGACAAGTTCAAGGAACGCCCGAACTCCATCGTCAATTACGTGGACCAGCCAAAACAGAACGGCTATCAGGCTTTCCACCTGCAGGTGCTGTCTGACTACGGCGTATGGGAGGAAATACACATACAGTCAGAGAAGATGCGCACGAAGTCGAAACTGGGATATCTCTTCGACAGCGGACAGCGCGAGATAGACATCAACAAATGGCTCGACGACTTCCGTAAAGTCATGAAGGACGTGGCTGACCACCCAGAACAGAACCGCGACGGAACGTATTTCATGCAGTCTGTCAAGGCATCATTCTACAACGACGACATACAGGTTTACACCCCGGAGGGCAAGGCTGTGCTACTGCCGAAATCATCGTCGGCCATAGACTTTGCATTCGACATCCACACAGAAGTGGGCATGCACGCCAAATATGCCAAGATAAACGGCCACCTTGCCTCCATCAAGACACGCCTGAAGCGCGGAGACAGCGTGGAGATAGGCACAGCACCTGAGGTATGGCCGGGAGAAGACTGGCCACAGTACGCAAAGTCATACAAGGCACTGAAGCACATTCATCTGTATCTTGACCGCAAGCCACGCCCGCAGTATCTGCGCTGCCCTCACTGCAACCCAATACCAGGCGAAGAAGTGGTAGGCTTCAAGGATGACAACGAATGTATTACCGTGCACCGTCGCGACTGCGGCGAAGCCATCGGACTTGCATCACGCTATGGCGACAGCATCGTGGCCGTAGATTACCAGTCACAGCCAGAAGTGCTTTACCCCGCCACCGTAACACTTAAGGCAGTGGACCGCCAGCACCTGCTCAGCGACATCATTGACAGTATATCCAACAAACTGCACCTGAGCATCAACGACCTGCACACCGTTACTGAAGACGAGATAGTGACCACCACCATCAATTTCTTCATTCACGACTATATGGAACTGCGCACCGTGGTAAGCAGCATCCTCAGCATACCAGACGTTGACGAGGTAAGTTATCTGAATAAATAATTAAAAACTGTTAATTTTTTGCGTATTTCATATTAATTATGTAATTTTGCGAATTGAAATACGTTGGTTGACATTTGAGCAAAAACAATGTCAAAACAAATAATTATTAATTATCAATCATTAAGCACGATTATTGCCTATCGGAACACTTTTACTCATTACCAAATCGTTTAAAAGTAAAAACAATGAAAAGACTGTCACAGCTGACGAATGAAGAGTTGGCTTTGGAGTATGTTAATGGCAATAACCGCGCGTTTGACGAACTGCTTGCGCGTACGCAGACAGGCATATTCTCTTACATTTTATTTATAGTACACAATAAGGAGGTGGCTGACGACATCTTCCAAGAGACCTTTTTGAAGGCTATCCAGAAACTGCAGATGAGGAAATACTCACCTTCAGGCAAGTTTAACGCATGGATGATACGCATTGCCCACAATGCCATCATGGACTGGTATCGCAGACAGAAGGCAAAACACCTCATTGACACCGATGGAGACGAACTCTTCATCGCACAGATGGTGGACGGCATGCAGATGGAGACCTCACGCGAGGACATCATGAACAACGCGCAGGTGCTGAACGATGTGCGTTCGCTCATCGACTATCTGCCCGAAACACAGCGTGAGATTGTGAAGATGCGCTACTACCAGAACTTGTCATTCAAGGAGATTGCCGAGCAGACTGGCGTGAGTATCAACACCAGCCTCGGACGAATGCGTTACGCACTCATCAATATGAGACGCATAGCAAAGGAGAACCGCATGCAGTTGCAACTGGCATAACACGCAACATACATATATAAAAAAGACAAGAGAAGTGAATCCAATCAAATTCACTTCTCTTGTCTTTATCTGCATTTTCCTAAAAAGTGTCATTTCTTTTCAACCCCAATCGTTCATTAAGGTTCAAGGGCTTTCAGTTCACTGATGACAGCATGCGGATCTTTAGCCTTGAACACATAACTGCCTGACACAAGGACATCAACACCAGCCTGAACAAGGCGCGGAGCTGTCTCTGCCTGCACTCCACCGTCAACCTCTATCAAAGCACTGGAACCGCTTTCGCTGATGAGTCGCCTCAAACGCTGCACCTTGTCTATGGTGTTCTCTATGAACTTCTGACCTCCGAAACCGGGGTTTACGCTCATCAGCAACACCATGTCAACATCGCGTATCACATCTTCGATAGCGCATACCGGCGTAGAAGGATTCAACGTAACGCCAGCCTTCATGCCTGCGTCATGTATTTCCTGTATGGTACGATGAAGATGTGCCGTAGCCTCACAGTGAACATTCATCATCATTGCACCAAGTTTCTGCGTTTGCTTGATGTAACGCTCCGGACGTTCTATCATATAATGCACGTCGAGCGGTTTTTTACATACACTTGCCACGGCCTCCAGTACAGGAAAGCCAAACGAGATATTCGGCACGAAATAGCCATCCATCACGTCAAGGTGAAGCCAGTCAGCCTCACTGGTGTTTATCATATCAATCTCGCGGTCAAGGTGCAGGAAATCTGCAGCCAACAGCGAGGGTGAAACCATTGTCATTTATGTCGTTGGTAGTTATGACAACCTTCCTGTCCCATGCCATTATGCGAGCAAGCGCACAACTGCACAGGCCGGTCGTCTATGTTTTCAATTTAAACAGAAGGGGATATACTTTCCGTCAACAAGCAACGGACGAAACGTCCTTGCATATTGCCTTATTATTTCAAGAGTGCTTTCCGACGGAGACAAATAATTAACTGGGTAATTTTGATTCATAGGCGGGCTTTTTTGGTTGATTATATTAATATAACGCACCTTTTCCCGTTTTATTACTTTTCTTCATCAGAATTTGCTTTGTCAACATACATTTCACACCGAATTATATATCGGATGAAATTATCAAACCATCAGGCACCCAGCAAGCCACCATAAGTAAAAACCGCAGACAAACCCTTTGGGAATGTCTGCGGCTTACGGTATCGTAAATTGAAATTAGTTTACTTTACCTTTTCTCGCATGGTTTGCAAGCCTTACGGTTTACTTTACCTTGTCAACGATGGCCTTGAAAGCCTCAGGGTTGTTGACAGCGAGGTCAGCGAGCACCTTGCGGTTGATCTCGATACCTGCCTTGTGGAGCAAGCCCATGAGAACTGAATAAGACAAGCCCTCCTGACGTGCGGCAGCGTTGATACGCTGAATCCACAGTGCGCGGAAAGTACGCTTCTTGTTCTTACGGTCACGGTAAGCGTAGGTAAGACCCTTCTCCCAGGTGTTCTTGGCTACGGTCCATACATTCTTGCGTGCGCCATAGTAACCCTTGGTCAACTTCAGGATGCGAGTTCTCTTTGCCTTAGAGGCAACATGATTTACTGATCTTGGCATAGTTTTTTACTTCTTTTTACAAAAAGATTAGACAATAGGGTTAATTAACGCAGACGCAACAGGTCACGAACCTGCTTCATGTTGGTTGTGTCAACAAGAGTAGAACCGAGAAGATTTCTCTTCTGCTTCTTCGTCTTCTTTGTCAGGATGTGACTGTGGTAAGCGTGATGTCTCTTAACCTTACCAGAACCGGTGAATGCGAAACGCTTCTTCGCGCCGGAATTTGTCTTTACTTTTGGCATTTTTTGTTTGTTTTTTATTAATTATTAATTAATGTGCTGAGCGCATATACCGGGCGCTTTTGCACTTCTTCTGTCGTAAATCTCAAATCAAAGAACTTCAATCCTTTGAAAACTTCAATTTTTCAATCCTTCAATTCTTTAATCTTCTCCCTCTGACTGCTCACGCAGTTTTTGCAGAGCCTCAAAGCCTTTGGCATTCTCTGCCAAGCCTCCGTTCACTGGTGTTGCTTCTATCTCTGACGCAGCTGCCTTGCCAGCCTCTGCAGCTTCGGCCTCACGGCGCTCACGATCCATCTTCTGCTGCGATTTCTTTGCCTGACCGGCTTTCTTCGGAGCTATAAAGAGGAACATTTTCTTTCCTTCCAGACGTGGCATCTGTTCCACCTTACCATATTCCTCAAGGTCATTGGCAAAACGCAACAAGAGCACCTCACCCTGTTCCTTGAACAAGATAGAACGTCCACGGAAGAACACATATGCACGCACCTTATTTCCCTCTTCCAGAAATTCCTTGGCGTGCTTGAGCTTGAAGTTGTAGTCATGGTCGTCGGTCTGAGGTCCGAAACGAATTTCTTTCACCTCAACCTTAACCTGCTTCTGCTTCATTTCCTTCGCCTTCTTTTTTTGCTGGTAAAGGAACTTAGAATAGTCAATGATGCGACAAACAGGTGGCAACGCATTAGGGCTGATTTCCACGAGATCCACGCCCTGCTGACGAGCTATGTCAAGTGCCTGCTTAGTAGGCATTACTGAAGAACCATTTTCATCAACGATACGAACTTCGCGAACGCGAATCTGCTCATTGATGCGGTATTGGTTTTTAGGATTTTGTTTTCTGTTGTCTTGTTTCATTAACTATTATTATGTGGTACTAATGTACTGTCTTTACTGTATTACATTGATTCACACACACGTGTGCGTACAAATCGGGTGCAAAGTTACAAAAAATTCTTGTAACAGAAACATCTTTTGCCAATTTTAGAATGTTAAATTATATTTTTTTAACATCAGATTGTCAAGTTTAACCTTTTTACTTGAACGGTGGCATTGGTGTACCTGGTTTGCAGAACGAATGCAGTGTGATATCGAAACGCAATACGCTGTAGTTAGGAATCGATGAAGAACTAGACGAAGAGCCGTAGCCCAGCTGCCATGGGATGTATATCTCCCAACGGTCACCAACGTGCATACTCATCAACGCAGTGGTAAACCCATCTATCATACTCGAGATGCTCATCTTAGCCGGCACCATCGACGAAGTATCATACGTTCCCTGCCATGAGGAGTCAAACTGTTTGCCATCGCTGTATGATGCAGAAGGAATCAGCCTGCCGCGGTAGTGTACGCGAACTGTATCACTATATAAAGGTGAAGGATACAGTGACGTTTCCAAACTCAGCTCCTGGATTTCATCATGCTCCTCCCCTTCTCGCTGGCTCACCACATGAGCAACAATGCAGTCGGTGTGCGAACCACCCAGCTCTCTTCCATAGGTATACACCTTCAAACCGTTCACTTTCGACCATGACTTGATTATCAGCCACGATGTGTCACCGGCGTCAATGCTGGCCTTTGCCTGCTGGTATATGTTCTCGAAGTATTCGTTGTTGCGCGACTCCCAGTTCTGGTATTCGGTATCTCCGTCGTCCGTTTCCGAACATGATGCGAACAGTGTTACCATCAGTGTCAGCAGCATTGCGACATTCAGCCTGGACATAATCATAATTTTCAATTCTTCAGTTCTTTAATCTTTCAATTCCCTTTCTGATTCTTACTGCAGCTTCTTAAGCAGGGAAGTAATCGTAACCTTGTCCTCGATGATACCGCGAAGCTCGTTGATGTTGACACGCTTCTGCTCCATTGAGTCACGCTCACGCAGTGTAACGGTGTTGTCCTCCAGTGTCTGGTGGTCAACGGTAACACAGTATGGTGTACCGATGGCATCCTGACGACGATAGCGCTTACCTATCTGGTCCTTCTCCTCATACTTACAGTTGAAGTGGAACTTCAGGTCGTTCATTATCTCCTGTGCCTTCTCTGGCAGTCCGTCCTTCTTGGTAAGCGGGAACACTGCGAGCTTCACCGGAGCGATGGCTGCAGGCAGGTGGAGCACCGTACGTATCTCGCCGTTCTCCAGCTTCTCCTCCTCGTAAGAGTGACACATGATTGAGAGGAACATACGGTCAACACCGATAGATGTCTCAATGACGTACGGAGTGTAAGACTCGTTCATCTCTGGGTCGAAGTACTTTATCTGCTTGCCTGAGAACTTCTCATGCTGTGACAGGTCGAAGTTGGTACGTGAGTGGATACCCTCTACCTCCTTGAAGCCGAATGGCATGCGGAACTCGATGTCTGTTGCTGCGTTAGCATAGTGAGCCAGCTTGTCGTGGTCGTGGAAACGATAGTTCTCTGCGCCGAAGCCGAGGTTCTGGTGCCACTTCATACGTGTCTCCTTCCACTTGGCAAACCAGTCAAGCTCTGTGCCTGGCTTAATGAAGAACTGCATCTCCATCTGCTCGAACTCACGCATACGGAAGATGAACTGGCGTGCTACTATCTCGTTACGGAAGGCCTTACCTATCTGTGCTATGCCGAATGGTATCTTCATGCGGCCTGTCTTCTGCACGTTGAGGTAGTTCACGAAGATACCCTGTGCTGTCTCTGGGCGGAGGTATATCTTCATTGAGTTGTCGGCAGACGCACCCATCTCTGTAGAGAACATCAGGTTAAACTGACGTACGTCGGTCCAGTTGCGTGTGCCGCTGATAGGACATACTATCTCCTCGTCGAGGATTATCTGCTTCAGCATCTCGAGGTCCATCTTGTTCATGGCCTCGCTGTAGCGTGCGTGCAGGTCGTCAAACTTCTTCTGGTTCTCCAGCACGCGTGGGTTGGTCTCGCGGAACTGCTTCTCGTCAAAGCTGTCGCCAAACTTCTTCTGTGCCTTGGCAATCTCCTTGGCAATCTTATCCTCGTACTTTGCCATCTGCTCCTCTATGAGCACGTCGGCGCGGTAGCGTTTCTTAGAGTCGCGGTTGTCTATGAGAGGGTCGTTGAAAGCGTCAACGTGTCCTGAAGCCTTCCATATAGTAGGATGCATGAAGATAGACGAGTCAATGCCCACGATGTTGTCGTGCAGCAATACCATTGACTGCCACCAATACTGCTTGATGTTGTTCTTCATCTCCACACCGTTCTGGCCGTAGTCATACACGGCTCCCAGTCCGTCGTAGATATCACTTGATGGAAACACGAAGCCATACTCCTTGCAGTGGCTTACAATCTTCTTAAATACATCTTCTTGCTGTGCCATTTCTTATATTTTTCGTTTTAATTTTTACTTTAAGGTGCAAAGTTACAAAAAAAACACGAAACAACATAATTATTTCGTGTTTTTTAACTCTATCACATATCCTTAGACCTCAGAAACAAGGTCCCTCTTTTTAAGGCAACGATATGGCTCTTGACGCAACAAATTTTTGTAATGTAATTAGAAATAACCATATTATTCCTGTTTTACCTCAATCTCAAAAAGAATCCATTGTCAAAAATATCGGGCTTTTGCTTACAAATCGTAAGTAAAAGTCCGTTTTTCGTAACACAAAATACTAACGGATGTTAAATTGCATAGGGTATCGTAATAGCTATGCTTTTACACTGTAAAAGCTATCATATTACACTGTAAAAGCATAGCTATTACAAGGTAATACGATAGCTTTCATTTTGTCAAAGCATATATATTGCATTTTATAAATGATGAAGAAGCTAATATTACTCTAAAATGGACAGATTGTATATATGGCAAACTATATCTCACACCCCAAAAAGTAGCCAATCCTATGAATACTCTTTTTTGTGGTTATTTGTGACTACTGCAATATCATTACTTTTTTTATTATAACAATTTGCAACAAATTGATATGTATTTTTATTATTTTGTAAACAAAGTGATATATTTTTAGCTAAATATATTACAATATGAAAGCAAATAATAGATTTAACAATTAAATTGTAAACAATAAGATAGATTTGTCTCTTTTTCTTCGTACCTTTGCCGTTGTATTATTAATAGTTAAGGTAAGTATAAATTAAAAAGTAAGGTAAAAAGGTATGAATATCAAGATAACAGAACTGACAGACAGCCGAGATTCGGTTAACAAGTGGATGGAGCGCTATGGTGTGCGCTTTGGTGTTTACAAGAATGGTGTGTTTAATGAGCAGCTATTCCCATTTGACCCTGTTCCCCGTGTTATAGGGAAGGATGACTGGGCCTATCTGGAGCAGGGTTTGAAACAGAGAGTACAGGCACTGAACAAATTTCTGTGGGATGTCTATCATGAGAAGAAAATCATTAAGGACGGTATCGTACCCGAGGAGTTTGTATATTCGTCGAAAGGCTATATGCCGGAATGTGAGCGAATCAGTCCGACGGGTGGAGTGTATGCTCACATAGCGGGTATTGACTTGGTGGAAGGCAAGGATGGCCAGTGGTATGTGCTGGAGGACAACCTGCGCATACCGAGTGGGGCCAGCTATCCGATGATTGCACGGCAGATAACGCGTCGTGTAGCCCCGTCCACCTTTGCTTCGCATACCATTGCGGATAACCGTGGGTATGCCGACCTGCTGCACGAAATGATGGACGAGATGAATGACGAACGGGGCATATCTGTCATCCTGACCCCGGGACGTTATAATTCTGCCTACTTCGAACATTCCTATCTGGCTGAGAAGACTGGAGCGACACTGGCCTATCCCGGCGATTTGTTTGTGGAGGACAACAAGGTGTATTATTCTGGCATCTACAAGGACCGCACCCGTGTGGGCTGCATCTACCGCCGTGTCAGCGACGAATACATGGACCCGCTGGTGTTCGAGGCATCATCATTGCTGGGCGTACCAAATGTGATGCAGGCTTACAAGGCTGGCAACGTTGCGCTTGTCAATGCAATCGGCAACGGAGTGGCCGACGACAAAGGTATCTACTATTTCGTGCCGAAGATGGTGGAATACTATCTGGGTGAGAAGCCTATCCTTCAGAATGCACCAACCTACCTGCCGTATTTCAAGGAAGACTATGACTATGTGCTGTCGAATATACAGCAGTTGGTCATCAAGGACGTCAGCGAGGCTGGAGGCTACGGTGTGGTGTTCGGCAAGGACCTTTCGGAAAAGGAACTCGAAGAGCTTAAGGCCCTTATCATCAGCCAGCCGCGGCGCTGGATAGCCCAGGAAGTCATAGACTTCAAGGATTTGAAAGTGCTGGATGATGCCGGTTCCCTGTCATCACCTGACGGGTTCGTTGAACGCAAGGCCGACCTTAGGGCATTCGTCGTCAGCGGAAAAGAGACGAAAGTGTGGCGCAGTGGACTGACCCGCTTCTCGCGTAACCCGAACTCCTTTGTGGTCAACTCATCGCAAGGTGGTGGATTCAAGGATACGTGGATCATAGAGGAATAAAATAAAAAGGAGGAAACATTATGGTTAAGAATACGATTATATCGGCCAACAAGGCCAACAGCCTGTTCTGGCTGGGGCGCTACGAGGAGCGCGTCTATATTACGCTCCACTTGATGCGCAAGTGTTATGACAAGATGATAGACGGAGAGATGGAGGACTACTGGCCCTTCTGGCAGAAACTCGACCCGCAGGGTGTCTATCAGACCAATGATGAGTTCACGCTTGGCATGATGTATGACAGCAGCAACCCATGCTCGGTGATGTCGGCGCAAACCAGGGCTATGGACAATGCCATCCTTTTGCGTGAGGAGATTATGTCTGAGACACTGAGTTATCTGGAAATGAGTGTTGCACTGTTGAAGGAATGTGGTGACAAGCAGGAAACGAATGTCATGGTTCTGCAACCCGTAATTGACTGGTCGCTTGCCTTCTGGGGAGCTGCGGAACAGCGGTTGAAGAACCATAAGGCACTGTACATCATGATGATCGGACGCAACATAGAAAACCTTGACATGCTGCTGCGCTTTGAATACTCCTACGAGCGCATTGCACAGGCATACGATTCGGTGAAACACTATTCTCGTCAACTGCCAGGTCTGCTCGACGAGAACATGGAGAATCAGTTGGACGTTCTGATTATCCGCGAGAAATTCAATCTGAAAGACTTAGATTACAAGAACAAGCTGCTGGCGTTTGTCAGTCAGTTGGTAAGGGTATGAAAAGATATTTATATAACTATCAGACTATCGTGACTTTCAGCGAGCCAGTGTCGGCGCATGCTGTTATGCTGAGGTGCCAGCCTGCAAACAATGCATTCCAGACCGTAGAGCAGGAGAATGTCATTGTGTCGCCCGACTACTGGATAAATGCTGGCAAAGACGCTTTCGGCAATCGCATTCTCTTTGGCGGTGCCAGTGAGCCTCATAAGGTGTTCGCTTACATCAGCACGGGCATCGTGGCTACAGAGGCGTATTTCCAGAAACAGCGTGGCGAGAACATGTTCCTGTATAGCCAGCCCTCACAGCTCACGCAATTCAACGATGCAATGCGAGAGGCGGCCTTGACGGATGCAGGGGCAACTACGGCAGAAAAGGCGCGGCAACTGTGCCACAGGGTCTATGAGATGATGACCTATGAGCCTGATACCACTACGGTAGAAACACCCGCAGCCGATGTGTTCAGCCGTCAGTGCGGCGTATGTCAGGACTATGCTCACCTGATGATTTCCTTATGCCGTGCAAACGGGTTGCCCGCCCGCTACGTGAACGGGTTCCTCGAAGGCACTGGCCAGACCCATGCCTGGGTGGAGGTTTTCGATGGCTATAGCTGGCAGGGCTATGACCCTACCCACAACCGTACGCTGCTGCAGCAAGGCTATGTCAAGATAGCCCACGGGAGAGACTCTGCCGACTGTCCCGTCAGCCGTGGCATGTTCTGCGGACAGGCAATACAGCAAACACAAGTCAGCGTAACATTACAAGAACTATGATAAAGACTATAGTATCAACAGAACTGCCCGTAGATGAGCAGTTCCGTATCTGCAAGAATGTAATCCATCACGGCAGTGGAGGACAGCGTTTCTGCGTTGTCACCGGCACGCACGGCGACGAACTGGAGGGACAGATGGTGTGCTACGAACTGTCACGCATCGTCGGTGAGCATCCAGAACTTCTCACTGGTACTCTGGAAATCTATCCTGCACTCAATCCGCTTGGCATTGACACTATACAGCGTGGCATACCAAACTTCGACCTCGACATGAACCGCATCTTTCCTGGTGACCCTCAGGGCACCATGGCTGAGCAGACCGCCCATGCCATCATCGACGACATAAAGGGTGCCGACATGGTCATTGACATACACTCCAGCAATCTCTATTTGCGCGAAACTCCGCAGGTGCGCATCAACGTACAGGATGCCGAGCGGCTGGTGCCGTTTGCCGAGCACCTTGGCACTGACTTCGTGTGGGTGCATGCTGCTGCCACCGTACTGGAGGCCACACTCGCCCACTCGCTCAACAGTACGGGTACACCATGCCTGGTAGTGGAGATGGGTGTCGGCCAGCGCATCAACCACAAAATGTGCCGTAGGCTGGTAGGTGGCATATTGCATCTGATGAAGCACATGGGTATGTGGCGTGGCGAAGTGCCGGCCGACATACAACAGCCGGTTGTATGCAAGGGCGACCGTGTGACATTCCTCAATGCGGAGACCTCTGGCGTATTCCTTACCGAACTTAAGTGCGGCATAACAGTTGCCAAGGGCCAGACCATCGGCCAGATCGTGGACCCACTTCGCGGACGGGTGCTCAGCACGGTCACCTCACCCGTCAACGGCTATCTTTTCACCATCCGTGCCTATCCGGTTGTCTATGAAGGATCGCTGATGGCACGAATCTATAATTCAGAAAAAGAAATATGAGGGAAGAAACTATTTTTGAGATGACGTCGCCCTGTCGCGACAGTTTCCGCATCCGAGGCTACCGTTTTGGAGAGGGAGCCAAGACGTTGGCCATCGTGGGGGCCATGAGAGGCGACGAGGTGCAGCAGCAGTATATTTGTGCTCAGATAGTAAACAGGTTGGGCTTCATTGAACGTCATGGGGGCATTGCCAAGGGCAAGAGCATACTGGTTATTCCATCGTGCAACCCCTTCTCGATGAACGTCAGTCGCCGTTTCTGGGCGATGGACAATACCGACATCAACCGCATGTTCCCCGGTTATGCCAGTGGAGAGACCACGCAGCGCATCGCTGCTGCCGTGTTCGAGGCCCTGAACGGTTTTGAGTATGGCATCCAGTTGGCCAGCTACTATGTGCCAGGAGACTTCATTCCCCATGTCCGTATGCTCAAGACCGGCTATGAGGATGTAGAGACAGCCCGGCTGTTCGGTATGCGCTATGTGACGCTCTATCCGCCTCGCCCCTTCGACACTACGCTGCTCAATTATAACTGGCAACTCTGGAACACTAAGGCTTTCTCCGTCTATGCGGGCAAGACCAACCAGATCGACCTGAAGACCAGCGGCGAGACCATCGATGCCATCCTGCGCATGATGCAACGGACGGGCATAGTTAGTCACGGCTCTTTGGGTGCTGCCTACGAATCTGTCGTCATCGACGA
>JAEEGK010003278.1_pt1 | contig 40462 bp, 34 predicted proteins | sample 8958771 | NCBI WGS metagenome assembly JAEEGK01 (sample SAMN16246547, study PRJNA631951) | gut metagenome | biome: gut microbiome; feature: rumen; material: SC-attached | host: Bos | place: Iran: Karaj | collected 2018-10
CAAAGGTTATCGACAGCATTATCAGGCGCATTCCGAAGCGCGCCGACGTTTACTGGCTGCTGCACGTCGATATTCTCGACACGCCCTACACGCTCGAATATAAGGTTGAGCACCTGGTGCCGAACAAGGTCATCCGCATCGATTTCTTCCTTGGATTCAAGATGCAGCCGCGCATCTACGACTATTTCAAGCAAGTTGTCAATCATTTAGGCGAAGAAGGGCTCGACCTTCGCAGTTCGTACCCGTCACTGCGGAAGCACAACATCCCCGCCGACTTCCGCATCATCCACATTGAGCGCCGCGTGCCCAAGCAGGCCGACCTGTCGTTTGGCGAGCGGCTGGTGCTCACGCTCTACTACCCACTCAAGCGTATGGGCCTGACCGACGTTTCGGCCTGGGGCCTTGATGCTGGCAACGTCTCGACAGAGTCGATTCCGCTCACCATCCCGTCGAAAACATATATTCCTGAAATTGTCAGGGCGGAATAAACTTAACAGTTCAGATTTGAATAGGAAAAATCAAATATCACAGGTGTTTTCAATCGCTCTGCTCTTGCTTCTGCCGGCATTTGCATATAGCGCTCAACACACTGATGATGAATATGTTTCCGACCAAACGCATCATAAAGTCGACAGTCTGTTGTCGCTGATAACCGCTGACGCCCCCGACTCACTCAAACTAAAGTGCTACAATCAAATCAGCGAGATTTCCGACAATCCCGACACAGTTTTGAAATATGCTCAACTGGCGCTCGACCTGTGCAATGAGTCAGAATTCTATCACATTTCCAACGCATACGATGCAATAAGCTGGGCCTATTATGTGAAGGACGAAGCACGGTTGTCGCTGCAATATGCCATTAAGGCTCTGCCATTTATAGAGCGAACCGGTCGTGCCGATAGAATTGCCGAAGAGTGCATTTCGATAGCCAAAAGCTACCACGAGCTGAACATTCGCGACAGCATATTCATGTACTTCAACCGCGCGCTCGACATTTATCTCGAATTGAAAGATTCAGCATCCATTGCATACACCTATCGCTCTATCGGCATGGTAAACACCGATTTCGACTATAAGCAGGCGGCTGCCGAATATTTACAAAAAGCGTTTGTAATCGATTCTGTTTTAAACAATTATCTCGACATCGCCGATGATTATCTATTTTTATCAACTACTGTGACCGACCATAGGCAGAAGCTCTACTACTTGAAAAAATCGGTTGCCATTTTCGACTCAATCCCCACCGATGACTCTTATTACATACGCGAGCATAGCAATGCAAATCAAAGATTGGCAAGAACTTATATCGATTTGGCACGAGAAACCGGACAACGCGCATTTGCCGATAGCTGCTATATATATTTGAAAAAGAATGGAATATCAGATTCCGGACCCAACGATTGGAATTTTCTGACTCACTCCTGCTACGCTGAGTACCTGTTATTCTGCGGCAAAACTCAAGCGGCTCTCGATGTCCTGCTCAAATGCGAGAATCACTTGAGCCAATCGGAAATAAACGCCCCGCTGCTGACCGAATACTATAAACGACTGACTGACACCTACACCGCGCTTGGCGACTATAAAAACGCTCTGGCAAGTTTCAAAATGCAGCATAAGTACCAAACTGCCTACGCCAACGACAGCACGCTCAATGTGCTGGCATCGTTCCAAACCGAGCAGACAATGCGCGTGCATACGGCTGAAAAACAGCGTATTGAGTCGGAAAACCGGCGATTAAAAACTGTCCGCACATCGCTCGCCATTGGTTTGATACTTGTTTTCATCTTGGTGGTACTCGTTTTCAGAATGCTGATAATCAAACGAAAAGCCAATAGAATTTTACTCTACAAGAACGAAATGCTCGACCAACAGAACGCCGAGATTCTTGCACAGCGTGAAGAGATTGAGACTCAAAGGGATTTGATAACGGAACAATGGCATGAAGTGGAAGACGTCAACCACAAGCTGCTTGAGAGTATAAACTACGCAAGGCGCATCCAACGGGCAGCTCTATCGTCTGAAGCCGAGATAAACAAAGTATTTCCACAGAATTTTGTTTTCTACCGCCCCTGCGATATAGTTAGCGGCGATTTCTATCATGCGTCGCAATGCGGACGCTACCGCGTGCTGGTGACAGCCGACTGCACAGGACACGGCATCCCGGGCGCATTCCTGTCGATGCTGGGCATTTCGGCTCTGAAAGAATTCTGCGTCACAGAAGAAGACGCAGTCAACCCCGGCACTATTCTCGACCGCATGCGCAATTTCATAAAAACCACTCTTGTTTCAGACTCGAATTTTCCCATCGACGACGGTATGGACATGACCATCTGTTGCTTTGATCTCGCAACAATGGAAATGCACTATGCGATTGCCAATCAAACCGCCTTCATCATACGCGACGGCAAAGCCATCACTCTCAAAGGCGACAAGATGCCCGTCGGACGATATGTTATTGAAAAAGAGCATTTCACATCACAAACCATTTCCTTGCAAAAAGGCGATACGGTTTACTGCTTTTCCGATGGCATTCAAGACCAATTGGGTGGCGAGTTGTCAAATGAAATTGGCGACAAGTTCCTACGAAAGAATCTGTTGAGCTTTTTGCAGGCCAACAGCGGCAAGCCGCTTGAAACTCAATGCCAATTACTTGACCAGACAATCACCCAATGGCGCAACGGCCGCCAACAGGTCGATGATATGACGCTTGTGGGGATTAGGGTGTGAGTTGGCAACCGATTCTTGACAACCGCCAAATTACTCTTCTATTTTGATTCTCACCGCCGCAAACTTTCGCAAACCATCGTCGCTCAGGCATTTGCAGGCTTCTTCATAACTTGCGGCATTATCGACAATGGTGTCGAACATCTGCCAGCGGTAGCCCGACAGCAGCGATTCTTCAACCCAATACGAAAACTCGGTGTGCGGATTCAGGTATTCTAACTTCTTCATTCTCAAATACATCGGCAGACCGTCCGACACATCGCGCCAGGTATCGGCAAAGGCGTAGTCGAACCGCTCGGCGGGCATCTGCTTTTCGGCATACTCGAAAGCGTCGGCACAAACAATCTTAACCTTTTCAGGGTGAACGAATTGCGGCAGAATGTGAGTCTTGAAAAGTTCAATCACGTCTTTTGAGCGCTCAATGATGGTTATGCTCTCCACATTTGGCTTTAAATGAACAAGATACTGATAATATCCCATTCCCAGCCCGAATGTTGCGACCTTTCCGTGGGCGGCCTCAACGGCAAAGCGGATTGTGGCCGTCTCGTTGGGCTTGATAGCCATCCACTCGTGGCCGTCCTCGTGAACGGCAGGATAACTGAAATCACTGTCGAAGAAGCCGATACGCTGAATTTCCTTGAAATCGGGGTCGAGAATCATCTCGTCGCACACAAACGCCTCGTAGGCTTTGTAGTTCTCATATTTCAGTTCCCAGCGGCCAAACTTCACGTTCGGAATGCGGATATTTTTGTAGTACGGGTCCTCGGCGTAGGCCTTGGCGTCGAGTTTGACAACCGAGCGGCGGAAATATTCGTCGAGCAGAATGCGGTCGTCGGGGTTTTCGTCGGGATTGAGCCCGCAGAAACCGCTGAGCAGCGCGGTGTAGATTGCTTCGTCGGGCAGCAGGCCGCCAGGGTTCGACTCTTCCATCAACTCTTTGGTTATCAGGCACGGATTTTGGTCCAGATAGTCGCAGAGCATCCACGCGTAATCGTTGTTGCGTTGGCGGATTCGCTTCAGTTCCTCAATTTTCGCCCTGTCGCTTTCGTTGAGTATTTTATTCATTATCAGTTTGGTACCGATTAGAAATTGAACACAGCCGCAACTATGAAACGGTAGTTTCCTACTTTGTAGTCCGACTCGTAGTGATAATCAATGGCTTCACCATTATTATCCGTACGAGTGATTTTTTTGCCGTAAGCGGCGTTGGTGTACTCAACTTCGCCGAAAAAGTTCAGATAATCAGTCGGATAGAATCCAACGCGCGGTTGAACGCGCCAAACATATTCAATGTCGAATCCACGACCAAAGACGGTGGCATCAGCGTCAACATCGTCGCCAAAATTGTTGTTGCGACCATAGCCCACAAACAAACCAGGGCGGCAGACACCTTTTGTGCGGCCCAAATCGGCCCAAACGGTTGTGGTGCCCAAGTTGCTGTATTTGTACTTGTTATCGCTTTGCAGTTCGCTCTCAATGTAGCCGCCCATCAAACCTTGCTCAAACAGGTTGTCGCCATAAATTCCTTGGAAACGGATGCTTAACTCGCTGACATTAACCTTGCCGAAAACAGAAACTGATGTTGAACCAATTTTTGTATCGGTTTTGTGCGTTTCTGTAGTACTAACTGTTGGGTCATAACCATAAAAAGTGACATTGACCGATGTGCGCGGCTGAAGCAGAACATAGTTCACCATCGCGCCAAGCAGCAGATTGTCAGTGCGGTAGCAGAGTTGTGCGTTGAGTTCGGGCAGACAGCTATTGCGCAGGTATTTGGTGCTTCCGCCTTCGGGGCCAGTGGCTTTGTTGTCGAGTTGGAAGGCGGCTATTCCGCTCAACTCAAGACTGCCAAAGTATTGAGTATAACGGGCTTGCACATAGCGTGAGTACGGATGGAACGGAATGCCCATATTGAGCGGACGAGTGCCAGGCATCACCTCGTGAGCCACCATCGGGTGCCAGTATTGTCCCAGCAGCAGGTTCGATTTCTGCCAACGCATATTCAGGTAGGCGTGGCGCAGGCGCAGCATATTGATTCCGCCATCGGTGGCACCAGTGAAATCGCCTTCCAGATAGCCTGAAATCTTGGCGTTGAGCGCATCAGGCGCACTGATTTTCATACCAATACGCGCCGTGATGGCAAGAGCGTTATTACTTGGTTGAGCGTTGATGTCGTTGCCTTCAGCATCGAGTTTTTTCGGTGCGGGATAGAAGAGCATCTGCTCTTCGCGCGCGCTCACCACTTCGCGGGTGTCCATATAGAACTGCGGGTCAACAAAACCGCTCATTTTGTAGGTCCATTGTGGTTCCGAAGCGTCGGATTTTTGTGCGTCCTGAGCCGCAGCAGCGACTGTCAGAGCGCTAAAGATGGCTAATGCCGATAGTTGCTTAATCATAAGTTTTACAAATAAATTGCTGTTTTATCGACGCAAATAAAATGAAAATGCGCGTTAAATGCCATACGTTTTATGCGGTTTTTCGGACGATGCATTCCAATCGAAAAAAAATCACAAATCCCGATTAACTTTCGGCAGGTTTTTGCTACCTATTGGCAGAAACGCACAAAAATGACGCTTCAGGAGTTTGAAGACATATCGAACCGTATCAGGCCGAAACTGCTGACAGTGGCCAGCCGATTCAGCAACGCAACGGGCGGCGCCGACGAAGCCGACGACATTGCGCAGGAAACGCTGATGACGCTGTGGCAACTCTCGGAAAAGGGCTACCCAGTGCGCGACGCCGAAGCGTTGGCTGTGAAAATCGCCAAAAACACCTGCGTGGCGCACTACCGCAAGGCGAAAATCAGGCAGCAGCCGATGACGGGGCTCGATTTTGAAGGCGGAATGGCGGCGTCGGCGATTGTTGACGATGAAGAGAGCGCCCGAATGGCCGAATCGATTATCGGAAGCCTGACTCAAGCGCAGCAGATGTGCCTGAAAATGAGAAACGAAGACGGCCTTTCGCTCGACGAGATTGCCGCCGTGACGGGCAAACCCAAGGCAAGCGTGAAAACAACCATTTCGGTTGCCCGCAAACAGATGTTGGAACAAATAAAACGAATACTATGATGAACATTGATAATAAACAGGAACGTAAAGCGCTGATAGAGCGTTATTTGGAAGCCGACACAACAGTGGCTGAAGAACACGCCTTGGCTGAATACTACGCAATGAACCAGCCCGATGCCGACGAAGCCGCCTTCGCCAAACTCGTTCTGACAGGCAACACCGCACTTAACTCGCTGAGCAACAGCGGCGAACGCGAATATGACCGCCTGATTGAAAGCCGCCACCGAATCGGACTCAAACGCACAATGCGTTGGGTGGCAGGCATTGCGGCAGCCGTTGCGGTGGTCGCCATTGTTCGGGCCAGCATTGTGTCGTACATTGACAATCAGCGCGCTATAACGCCAATCGAGATAGCCAACACGCTCAATATGATGATGAGTCTGTCGGCTGACGAGATAGAATCGATAACCGCCACACCTTGTGGTAAAAACGTCTTAATCACGACCAAAATGAAGGACAACAGCTCGAGCACCTACATTCTGACTCGCGAAGGCGACGCCTTGACAACCTACTTCGCGTGGCGGAATCAATAGTTTAACCACTAAAATTTAGAAAAATGAGAACTCTTTTAATTTTAGGGCTTTGCGCCACAGCGATGGTGGCCAACGCTCAAACGACAAAAAAGGATATTGTAAATAAATATTCAATTGATGGCGAACCTGTATATGACTTTAACGGCTCGCAGTTGAATGGAAAGACTGTGGTCAAATACAAAGTGGACACTATGCCGCCTATTCCTTCTCAGGATAAGATTATAATTTTCCACAGCATTCAAACATCGGACTTCAAAATGCCCGATGGCCCGTCCGCAAAAATCTTTGTTGAACCAGGAGGAGGTATGCCATTGATAATTGTCGATGGTGTTGAATCGGTTGCGTCACCCGCACCACAGGATATTAATTGTGTCAACATCTTTGATCCGAATTCGCCCGAAGCTGCAAAGTATGGCGAAAGAGCCAAAAACGGCATTATTTGCTACACTACCAATTCAGCAAAACCTACTGTCAATACAATCTATATAATTGATGGTAAAAAATCGACCGAAGCAGATATGAAGGCACTCAACCAGAACAAAATCAAATCGGTTGAGGTGTTGAAAGGCAAAGCCGCAAAAAAATACACTGATGCCCCGAACGTTGGGGTGGTGATTGTAACCACGAAAAAGTAGGTATGTGCGAGTTGTTACTCAAAAACAGTAAGTTATGAAAAAGATAATCACAATTATGGTTGCAGTGGCAGTCAGCAGTTTGGCTGCCATTGCACAGCCATATCCAACCACTGATAACATTGTAAGGTTCACCGACCAAAATATGCCTGCGGTTGAGTATTTCACGTTGGAAAAGATAAGGCTGCCCGAAAAATACGCCGATGCTCAGTATTTTGTCTATAATGACAGCATTCTGATTATAATCAACAACCAGCACCCGTTGCCGTTTGTTGTAACGTTCTACAATCTGAACACCAAAAAAGAAATAGCAGGTTTTTTCTTAGATGGTACTTGGTCAGATAAAATGAGTAAGGGAGGGGGCGTTATGTACCGCAGCACTCTTATGGTGAGAGATGGCTTCGCGCACATTGTGGCACGATTTAACGTCGACTCTGTCCTGACCGAGAAATATGCATATAAACCCACCATTACTCCCCAATTGTTTTGGTTTGGTTCTTGCATTTTTGTTGATGAAAACACAATTACAATGGAAAATCCAATGTATATAAGCGATGAGTATGGTGTGGAAGGTCTGCCCGAATTCATACAGTACGATGCAAAAACAGGCAAACTGCTAGCCGACTATAAAAAGAATGATAAAAACTTCCCTGCAAATTTAACAGGACGGACAATCGCCTATTGTAACTCGAAATACATAGCATTTTGGCATAATTTCCCAATCATAACCATTTATGATAAGAATTTCAATCTTTTGAAAATGTATCGTGATGACAAGTTCAAAGACAACGAAGTGCGCGAAGAAAATAAAGATTTCTTGATGAAAGATTTCGACATCTTTTTCGGATTCGCAGGCCAAACAGATAATTACATTTTTGCCAATAATGGAAGGGGACATATCTCAAGAGAGGAATTTGAAAAAAAAGGAGGAATCCAATGGATTGAGACCACCGATTTCACGATAGCCAGACACAAGAATCAAGAGATATGGTGCTTCGACAATGATATGAATCTTGTCCGTCGGTTTAAATGCAAAAACAAATTGAGTTTTATAAGCAATGTTTCTTATAACGAGAAGTCTAAAAATATGTTTGTTAATGCGATGGATGAGAACGGGGTGTATTGCTTATACCGATGCAAATTCAAGAAATGAAAAAGTATAATTATTGTGTTTAATAACGGCAACAGTTTGTGTTTAAGGCTGTTGCTGTTTTTGTCTTACACTTTTCCAATAAAAAAATCCACAATTTTTTACACTTTTCCAATGGTTTTTGGCGTATTTTCTTACACTTTTCCAATTTAGCAAACTAACGACATCGAACGTCATCAGTTATCTTTGTTTCTGTCAGCACAGACAACAGTTTGAGTTTAAGGCTGTTGCCTTTTTTTTTATCAAACATCCGCTTTCAGCATCGCCATATATTCGTCGTAACTGATTGTTTCGCCGCCCATCGATTTTAGATGTTCGGTTTCGAACTGACAATCAATAAATAAACCGTCTTTTTCGGCCATTAGTCGGGCTAAAAAGATGAGCGCCATTTTCGATGCGTTCGGTTCGAGCGAGAACATACTCTCGCCAAAAAACGCGCGGCCGATGGTCACGCCGTAGAGTCCGCCCACAAGTCGGCTGCCGTGCCAGACTTCGACACTTGCTGCAAAGCCGATGTCGTGCAGACGCCTGTAAGCCGCAATCATATCGGGGCCGAGCCAGGCGCCATCTTGTTCAGAGCGGCCGTCGGCGGTTGAGCAGTTTTGAATCACTGCGGCAAAATCTTGGTTTATGGTGCAAGTGAAAATGCTTTTGTTCAGCACGTTACGCATTGAGTGCGATATTCTGACCTTCTCGGGAAAAATCACAAACCGCGTCATCGGGCAGAACCACATAATGGTCTCGTTGCGGAAACTGTACCACGGAAAAATGCCGTTCGAGTAGGCCAGCAGCAGCCGCTCAGCCGACAGGTCGCCGCCAACGGCAAAAAGTCCGTCGGGCTCGCCCAAATGCGGGTCGGGGAAGGCAATGCGGTTGTCGAGTTTGAAAATCATAGAGCGAAATTAAGAAACCGCGGCAATCGCACGCAAGCCAAAAAGAATTATTTTTCGGCAAAAAAACTAATGAGCGATATTGAGCGCCATCCGTTGAAACCTTTTCTGTCGCCGTCGGCTAAAGTGCTGATGTTGGGCAGTTTTCCGCCGCCGCGGGCGCGTTGGTCGATGGATTTTTTCTACCCGAATTTCCAAAACGATATGTGGCGTGTGTTGGGTCTTATTTTTTATGCCGACAAGAACCGCTTTGTGATTGCCGACGAGCGACGTTTTGATTATGAAGCAGTTGTGCAATTCTGCACCGAAAAAGGAATTGCCATTTTCGACACAGCATCGGCTGTCAGGCGGCTGAAGGACAATGCGTCGGACAAATTTCTTGAAATTGTTGAGCCAACAGATTTGGCGGCATTGTTGAGCCAAATACCTGATTGCCACACCGTTGTAACCACAGGCGAGAAGGCCACCGATGCCATTGTCAACCGCTACGGATGCACAAAACCGCAGGTTGGCACGTTCAGTCCGCTCTCAATTGGCGGACGCGGCTATCGGTTCTACCGAATGCCTTCATCGTCAAGGGCTTACCCGCTGGCACTTGAGAAGAAAGCGGATGCCTATCGGGCAATGTTCAAAGCAATAGGAATGCTGCCATAAGTAATTACAAATTATGAATTACGAATTACGAACCACGAATTTTAAACCTGTTAAACTTTAAACCTTACTCAACATTACTCTTTACTCTTTACTCTTTACTCTTTACACCTTCCACTTACTCGCAACACTTTTTTAGGTAAATCCCCTAATTGTATCATCATTTATTTCGGCAGAAAAATTTGTCTGCTTATATTTGCCAACGGTAACTAATGGCATCAACCGATGCGCGATGGCGAGTTTGTTGATTGTCAATCAATGATTTAAAAGGATGATTCTTACCATTTTCAAACTTCTCGGCTGCCTTGCCTTGCTGATGTTCGGTATGAAGACGATGAGCGAAGGCTTGCAGAAACTCACAGGCGGCCACCTGCGCAACGTGCTCGGCACAATGACAAAAAACCGCTTCACGGCCCTGCTCACAGGTACATTCATCACGGCCGCCGTGCAGTCGTCAACAGCGACTACCGTGCTCACCGTAAGTTTTGTAAACGCTGGCTTGCTCACTCTGACGCAGGCCATCGCTGTTATTATGGGTGCCAACATCGGAACCACCGTCACGGGCTGGCTGATGGCCATTTTCGGTTTCCAATTCGATATGACGAGCGTGGTTTATCCGCTCTTTGCTTTGGGCATTGTGCTGTCGTTTATGAAGAGCAACGGCACAAAATCGTTTGGTGAGTTTGTCTTTGGATTTGCATTTATGTTCTTGGGACTCACCACTTTGCGCGCCAATGCAGTTGAAATGGACCTGTCGCATAACCAAACGGTTATCAATTTCTTCGCTTCGTGCGGACACTGGGGCTTCTGGACCACACTGCTGTTCCTGCTTCTGGGCGGATTCCTGACAATGTGCGTGCAGTCGTCGGCGGCAATTATGGCCATCACCCTTATACTTTGCTCAAGCGGCGTTCTGCCTATCTATCAAGGCATTGCGCTTGTAATGGGTGAGAACATCGGCACAACCGTAACGTCAAACATTGCCGCTCTGAACGCAAGCACACAAGCGCGAAGGGCTGCCCTTGCACACTTGATTTTCAACCTTTTCGGTGTTTGCTGGATTCTGATAATCTTCCATCCGTTTGTGAATATGGTCTGCCACGTTGTGGGCTTCGACCCCGATTTTGTGCCGCAGACACCCGACGAAATCGCGCAAGCGTCAGTTCGCGTAACCTACGCTCTAACGGGCTTCCACACGGCTTTCAACCTTTGCAATGTGATGCTGCTCATTTGGTTCATCAAGCCGCTTGAAAGGTTTATCGGCCGAGTCATCAAAAACAAGGAAGAAGACGACGACATCCGTCTGCGCTTTATCAGCGGCGGTATGATGTCGACTTCGGAACTCTCGATTCTGGAAGCGCGCAAGGAAATCAATCTGTTTGCCGAACGGTCGCTCAAGATGTTCGGATTCGTGAAAACGCTGCTGCACCTTGACGATGTGAACGAATTCTCGAAACTCTACTCGCGGATTGAGAAGTACGAAGGCATCAGCGACAATATGGAAATCGAGATTGCCAACTACCTGAACAACGTGGCTGAAGGCCGATTGAGCCCCGAAGGCAAATCGACTGTCAGGTCGATGCTGCGCGAGATTTCGGAAATTGAGAGCATCTGCGACAGCAACTACAATATGAGCCGCGTCATCAAGCACAAGTTCGATTCGAAGGAAGATTTCACGCCCGAGCAGTATGCTCACATCGAGCATATGTTTGAATTGGTGGAAAGCGCTCTGACTCAAATGATTAAGTTGATTGAAGATACTGAAGGCACAGTGCTCGCCGTTCAGTCGCTCAACATCGAGAACGAGATTAACACCTTCCGTTCGCGCCTGAAAGAGAACAACATATTCGACATCAACGACAAGAAGTACGATTACCAGATGGGCGTTCACTATATGGACATCATCTGCGACTGCGAGAAGTTGGGCGACTACGTGATTAATGTTGTCGAAGCCCACGCGCAGGTAAGGCTGACGGTGTGATTGAAGGATTGAAGGACTGAAGGATTGAAGTCCCAATAGCTATCGGGATGAAGGATTGAATCAAATTACCGACAGTTTCCGTAGTCTGTTGTCTGTTGTCCTATCTGCCTTTCTGCTTTTTCCACTCGCTGGCCACAAGGCAAAGTTCGTCGTAAAACGCTTCGCCGTATTTGCGTATCAGCGGCTCTTTCAAAAATCTATAGACAGGAACGCCCAAACGCTCGCCTTTTTCGGTGGCTTCGAAACAGAGCGGAATGCGCTCGTAGTTGAGCGCGTCATAGTCGCCGCAGCGCTTGATGCGTATGGGGTAGAGATGGCACGAAATGGGTTTTTGAAAATCGACTTCGCCATCGCGCCAAGCCATCTCGATGGCACATTTCACAATTTTCCCGTCATTTACGGCGTAGGCGCACGGCCCGTTGTCGACGAGCGTTGTCACCTTGTCGCCGTCGCGGTCGATAATCCATTTGCCCTGCGCTTCAACGGCCGCCACACCTTCGGGCGTCAGCCGCGGACGGATGGTCTCAAAAATGCGGTCGAGAATCTGCGTCTCGTCATCGGTGAGCGGCGCGCCCGATGAACCTTGCACACAGCAGTTTCCCTTGCACACGGTCAGGTTGCAGAAGAATTTCTCTTCAATCACATCAAGACTGACTAGTTTTCCGTCGATTTCGAACATAAGCGATTGGTTTTCGGGTGGCAAAATTATAAATGCAGAGGGATTTTTGCGCCGGCAAGTCGATGCAAAATAGAATTTTTATCAAAGTAGAATCTGTGATGCTTTTATTTTAGTTCAACTCTTTCAATATTAGTAATCAGCAAATATGTCAACTTCAACATATTACAAGAATTTCAGGCGCGCTTTTGACCATTAAGCCTAAATCTTAGAAATCTGTGCGAAAAAACACATCATTCCCTGATTAGCAATAAAAAAGGCGCTCAATCGAGCGCCTTTTTCTCTTCCATTTTCTCTGCCTATTTCACTTCCACTTCGGCACCAACCGTATTGGCCTGCTTGTCGTTGTCGTACATTGCATAGGCCTTTACTGACGGCAGATAGAACTTGCCGCCGTAGGTGGCGCAGAGTTTCACTGTTATTTCAACTTTTTTGTTCGGCGCCAGATAATCGATATAACTATAAACACGGTCGTCGCGGATATCCTGATACGACAGCGAGTTGCTCTCAGCCTGGCCGCCCTCCATAAAGCGCTCGTTGAGGATTTCCCAACCTGACGGGATATACTGCTCAATGGCCACGTTGCGAATGGCGAAATCGGTGGTGTTTCGCACGGTTATCACCGCCTCAATGTTGTCGCCCGAATGCAGATTGGTAACATCAACATCCTGCTTGGTGTTGAAATCGATATATCTGACATTGAGCGCCAGCTTGTTGTTGAAGGCTTCCTCGCTGGCGCGCGGCGGTATTCCTGACCGGCGGACCTTGACAAATATCGTGCTCTTGCCTTTGTTTGTGACTGTGAGCGGGCTGTAGCTGTCAGCCGACTTGCATAGGTCGAAAGTGCTTACAAGCTCGGTCTTTGAATTAACAGCCTGCTTGGTGCCGTCATACTCATATCTGAACTCAGCCGGCTGCGGTTTGCCTGTAGCTCCGTAGAAATGCGACACTGAATAGAGACAGAACGCTATGCTCTGAGTGCTCAACCAGCGCTCGTCCGACATTATATCAGATATCTGCTTTATATAATCCGAAGCCTCCTGCACACGTCCTAAATCGGTGAGTACCATTGCTTTCACGGCAATATCGCGGTAAGTGCTGCCATAGGAGTAATCGTCATCGCCGTATTCCGACGCCACTGTGTGAGCAAGAATCTCATTGGCTATATCCTTGCGTCCGGCAAGCGCGTAACTTCCGGCAAGGAACCACGCGGTGTTTTCGCCTAAACCGCTGGCACCGCCTTTCATTCTGTTCATTGCACTCATATCGGCCATATTGTTGAGAGCCAGCACATAAAGTCTGTAGGCCTGAATCAGGGCTTTGGAATTGCGTGAACTATACGTCCAGCGGTTGGCTTCGCTCTTAAGGTAGTTGAGCAACGCCGGCTTGACACCGTCGGGTATGCGGTAGCCTTTGGCCTCGGCCGTTGTTATGCAGTGCATAGCGTAAATGCTTCCCCACTCATTGGGGGTCTTATTGCCATGCCAGTAAGCCATTCCGCCCGAAACGGTCTGGAATCCGCGGTACTTATTCAAACCCGACTGAACATTCTTCTGCACATCGTAGGCCTTCTGCGGAGTGAGGGTTGTGAGCTCGCTGAGCATAAGTTGTGCCAGCACTTTTGAAGTTGTCTGTTCAACGCATCCGTGCGGATATTGCACAAGATAATTGAGACGCTCGTTGAGGTTGATTGGGACAATGGACGATACTTCGACCGACAGGTCGTTGGTGCCACTCAGGCCGAATATCTCAGGTTTTATCACCTGCGACTCGCCGGCGGCAATTGTGTAACTGTCCGACTTGCTCTGCGGCTGCTGGCGGTACTGCACCTCTATTGGTGTGCTGTACGACGCCTTCTCGCCCTTCGCCTCACACGTCAAGCTTATGTTTCCGACCTGCGCCGTTGCCGAAGTCCTCACTCTGAATTTCACAGTCTTGTCGCCTATCGAATTCAGTTCGACAACCTGCTTGCTGTCGCCTATAACTGTCATTCCGTCAGACACATTCAGCCTCACATTGACATTGCCCATACCTTGCTCCGTGGCAAACACCGTTGCCGACACTTCCATCTCCTCATCGCAGCCTATCATTCGCGGCAGAGTGGCTGTTACCATAAGCGGCCGCGCCACAAACACGCTCTTGTCGGTGCTGCCGAAGGCTTTGCCGCTGGTGGCGATAACCATAACGCGCACGCGGCCGTTGTAGTTAGGCATATAGAGTTTGTGCGTCGCGGTCTTGCCTTTATCCAATGTGCACGGCCCCACAAACTGCACAACAGGTTTGAATCGGTCAGCCGTTGGGTCGGAGTTTCCCAGGATTTCATCGTCGCCGCCAATCGAGAACATCTGCTCAATCTTTCCTCCGTAAGCGCCTAAAATATTGTTATACACATCCCAATAACGAATTCCAAGCGCCTCTTTTCCGTTGAACGCGCGCCACGGGTCGGGTGTTTTGAAGTTGGTCAGGTCGAGCAGGCCCTCATCGACAATTGCCAGCGTGTAGGACATCGGCCGTCCCTTCTGCTCACTCACTTTCACCGTGTAGGCCTCGCAGGAGCGCAGTTTGTCGGCAACTGTGGCAACGGGCAGCAGGTGCGAGTCGGGATTGTCAACGATAAGCGGGGTAACTCCGTACATTCGTATCGGCCGGTCGTTGTCGGATTGCTGATATTTCTGAATCAACATTATGTGTATGTAAGCGTTGGGCGCCATCTCGGGTGTTACATCTATCGAAACCGTCTTATTGCCGTCGCCATCGAAGAAGTAATTGGCTGTTGACAGGATTTTGGAACCGTTTTCGACATTGACAATGGCACGCGAACCGTTTGGCGCATAGAAACTTACCTGAGCCTGCTCACCGGGAGTATACACGGCCTTGTCGGTCTGGAACTTGAGCGCGAAGGCTGACTCCGAATCGCCGTCGGTCTGGCGCGGTTGGCCGCTCGGCCAGTCGAAGTATGAGGTTATCGCTGTTGAATGGCCATTGCTTGCGTCGGCAACGCGTATGTAGTACGAGCCCCAATTGTCTCCGTTAACCTCCATTCGATATGTGGCCATACCGCGGCTGTCTGTGGTTACGCGGGCAGTGGTCACGGGCTCGCGGTAGGAGTCGTTGACATACTCGGCCACTTCGCCGTCGTCAGAGTCCCACCACCACCAGTGTTTCAGTTTATAGACGCTCACCTTGCACTCGACATTCGGCACAGGATTTCCATCGTCGTCAACGCAGACAATGCTGAACTCGTGCGGATTGTCGGTGCTGAGCCATCCGTAGCGGGTGTCGGCCTTCGGCTCTTTAATGCCAATGTAGCGGCTGAACGGCGAGTAGGGGACCGAAATGCTGTTAATGCTGAAATCGCCCGACTCCTCATACACTTTTGTTGTGAGGCCGGCGCGCATCTTGCCCGGCGCGTTGGTGCTGGTTGCCAGACTGACAGCGGTGTTGGCATTGCCGTCGGCATCAAGAACGCCCTTAACCAGCGGGTGCTCCTCGGTACGGAACCTGTTGTAAGAGTCTTCGAAAGTGTAATCGCTGTATTTCTCGAATGCCGTTGAAGTCTTGCTGATAGTCAGTTTGATATCGTATTTAAGATTGCGGACCGGATTGCCGTTGAGCCACTCGCTGTGAAGGCTCACAATATTGCTCGACGGTGTCAGTTTGTTGTCGGGAACGGTGAGAGCCACTTTCAGCCGGTTCGGTTTCACCGTCTCAACGCGCAAATACTTGCTATACTCCAAATTACCGGCACTTACCTTTGCAGTCCACTGTCCGGTTGGGGCATCGGCGGCTGTTGGCAAATCGAAGCAATAAAGCCCGTTGCTACCCTCAGGCACTGTACGGGTTGTGTAAAGTTGGCCTTGCGGTGTGGAAAGGCTGATTGTCACCGGATAATCGTCGCTGATATTTCCGATACGGTCGTTGAGAATGAAAGCCAAATGCAGCGTGTCGCCTGGCCTCCAGACTCCGCGCTCGCCGTAAATGAATCCGCGGGTGCCATTCTGCAATATCTCGCCGCCGACATCGAAGTTGCTGGTTGAGAGTGCCGAACCGTTATCGACACGCATATAAGTGCGCTGCTCGCCTTTGTAGGCGGCAATGTAGAAGGCCTTGTTCTCAGGTTTGCCGAAGACGGCAAAACCATTGGCGTCGGTACGGGCCGTGGCAATCTGGTCGCCCTGATAGTTATACATTTTCAGGTCGACATCGGGCTCGGGCTCGGTTGTCAGCAGGTTGTTCACCCAGACATTCATTTTGTCGTCGCTGCCGGTCTCGGCCACCATTCCCAAATTGGTGGCAAGCACATTCACCGAGCAAACGCGGTGATTGTAGTACGACGGCTGCGTAGGGTCGCTCGAACGCCAATAGTAGTCATCATCATCGTCGTAATAATAGTATTCGTTATTATAATCAAAACTGCTCTCCGCCGACGACGCTCTTCTGTTGAAACAATCGGTCAGCTCGGCATCGGAGTAACTGGTCTCGTTGGCGCCCGGATATGCCGACAGCCGCTGCTCGACATTCAGACTGACACGATAAATGGCGCCCGGCTCGGGTGTTATCAACTCGTTCAGTTTGATTGCGAAGGTGTTGGTCGTCGACAAATCGTTCTCCTCCGAATCGAACAATATGAATTTATGCGCCACCAGACGGCCGACACGCTTAAGCTCACGCGAGCCGCTAATGCTGTTCACCTGCAGAAACTGGCCAATGTTGCGTTCTTTTATCTTAATCACCTTGACCAGAACTCCCCGGTAATAGCACGACGAGAAAGGAATTATCAGATTGTCGGTGAGCGGGATAAGCGAGCCCGTGCGCAACAGCGACAACTCCGGTTTGTCGCCGCCAAGGTCAACGGCAAACGTCCGGTCCTCTTTCGTCTGCTTGGCCTCGCGGTTTGGCAGGCCTTTCATCACAAGCACATTAACCTTGCCTTTGGCTTTGCTGTCGACGAAAATGCGGAAGGTATTGCCGTCGGTCTCATATTGCTCGCACGGCTTGCCATCGATTTTTATGTACGAAGCCGCTGTTTCCGCCTCGCCCAAAGCACTGTTGAACGCCACCTCAATGCATCGCGTGGGCTTTGTCACATAATTGACTTGCCAGACATCGAATTGGGTGAAGGCCGGAATGGTGGCTTTCACCGTCGCTTTTTTGCCCGATTCGTCAGCCTTATAGTTGTAGCGGAAATCGTAATCGGTTTTTCTGCCCTTTATGCCGCTGATAGTGGCCTCGTGGCGTTTGCCGTCGGTGCTGTGGGTCCATTCAATCTTCTGAAACGACTCGGAAAAAGTTCCGCAGTTCTCAACAGCCTCATCCGACTCGCGGTCGACAGTTATGACTGACAGTTTTATCTTGAAGAGTCCCTCGCCCGAATCGTCGATACTATAGTCGCTGAAAAACGCATTGGCCTGCCAGGCAAGGGCGGTGAACTTAAACGTGAATTTGCCTTCAGGCTTGTCCACGCCAAGCAATTCGTTCACATCGGCAACCACGGTGTAGGTTTTGCCTGCCTTCAGCGGTTTCGAGGGTGTGAACTCAATCAGTTTATTGTCGTTCAGCACAACCCATTCTCCGCTTAAAGCGGGATTGATACTCACATATTTCGAAATGCTTTTGCCATTGGCATACGAGCCAATAATCTCACGGTTGAACTCAATGCTAATTTTCGAGTCACGCGGCACCTCGCTGGGTGTTACAGCATCGACATAAGGACTGTAACTTTTTGCTTGCTTGTTTTCCGAATTGCAACCGGCAAAAACAGCGGCAAACGCCATTAGCAAAATGGAGAGAATCTGCTTTTTCATAATTTTTGTTTTAAATTGATACTGCTAAGGTAATTATTTTGCGGCAGTTGTCAATATTATTTCTCTCCGATATATTTGTGCGGACAGAAATAATACCGATAAAACTATGGATTTTTCACGTATTCAGGTTGGGAGGGGAGTCGGCGGAATCAAAAGAAACTCAAAATCCTATTAAAGAACACTTTTCACCTAATGAACAGAAGATTGGCGGATACGGCAAAACGGCTGTGGCAACTGACGGTTACGAAGGTCATCACCGGCCTTGCGGCTATTTTTCTGCTCTGGCTGGCGGTTATGTTCATTACCACGCCGCGCCCGCTCTTTGGTAACAACTACGCCACTGTGGTTATTGCCGACGACGGCTCGCTGCTTGGCGCCCGCCTTGCCCCTGACGAGCAGTGGCGTTTCCCGCCCATCGACACCACTCCCGAAAAACTGGCCACGTGCCTTATTATGTTCGAAGACAAGAACTTCTACCGCCACCACGGTGTCGATGCGGGTGCTGTGGTCAGGGCTGTGTACCAGAATGTCAGCAGCCGGCACATACAGTCGGGGGCCAGCACCATCACAATGCAGTTGGCAAGGCTCTCGTACGGACACAAACGCCGGACTTTTCTGCAAAAACTGCGCGAGACCAACCGCGCCATCTTCCTCGAACTGACAATGAGCAAACAGCGGATACTGAGCTCGTACATATCGCATGCGCCGTTCGGCGGCAATGTGGTTGGGGCATCGGCGGCGGCATGGCGCTACTTCGGCCGCAGTGCCGACAAACTCTCGTGGGCCGAGGCCGCCACTCTTGCCGTGCTCCCCAATTCACCATCGCTCATCCATATGGGCAAAAATCGCGACCGGCTCGCAAAAAAACGCGACGGACTATTACTCCGCCTCAAAAACGAAGGCATCATAAGCGACACCGACTACTCACTGGCTGTGAGCGAGCCGCTGCCGACAGAACCGCTGCCGCTGCCAAACTCGGCCCCGCATCTGCTTACGCGCGTGTGGAGCGAGCGCCCTGGACAGCAGACTGTGACAACCATCAGGTACGACCTTCAGCAGAATGTCCAAAACACGGTAAACCGATATGTTGAGCAATACAAATCGAACTACATACACCACATGGCTGTTGTTGTGGCTGAGGTTGAGACGGGCAACGTGACAGCCTACGTGGGCAATACCACATCGCCCAACGACGAGCGCGGCAGCAATCAAGTTGACGTAGCCGTAGCTCCGCGGTCGTCGGGCAGCATACTCAAGCCCTTTCTGTACGCGGCCATGCTCACCGACGGCAGCATAACGCCCACAATGCTCATTCCTGATATTCCGCTGAATTTCAACGGTTTCTCGCCGCAGAACTTCAGCCGCAAATTCAGCGGTGCAGTGCCCGCGGCCGAGGCTCTGCGCTCGTCGCTCAACGTGCCGCTGGTGCGTATGCTGCAACGCTACAATGTGGCCCGTTTTCTGACCTTGCTGCGAAAAATTGGTCTCACCACGCTTCCTTTCGACGACCAACATTACGGAGCAACGCTCATACTTGGCGGCGCCGAGGTGTCGCTAATGGAACTGTGCGGCGCCTACGCGTCAATGGCGCGCGACCTGAACCGGAAAGACAACACCGTATCCGACTACCGTCAGCTCAGCTTCATTCCCGGCAGCAAGCCCCGCCCGATTGAAAGCCCGCTTACCGACGCCTCCATATACACCACATTCGAGGCCATGTCGAACCTGAACCGTCCCGAGGAGGAATCGACTTGGCAAATGTTCCGAAGTATGAAGAAGATAGCCTGGAAAACGGGCACAAGCTACGGCTCACGCGACGCCTGGTGTGTTGGCGTAACACCGAGCCACGTTGTTGGTGTATGGGTGGGCAATGCCGACGGCGAGGGACGCGCAGGCATGACGGGCGTGGGATTCGCGGCTCCGGTAATGTTCTCGGTATTCTCCATGCTGCCCAACGACGGCTGGTTCGAACAGCCGCTCGGCGAAATGGAACTTATTCCGATATGCCGTCAAAGCGGATTCCGCGCAGGCAACAACTGCACCGACATCGACACTCTGGTAATGCCGCTGGCCGTGATGAAAACTGAATGTTGTCCCTATCACCACCTTATCCACCTCTCGCCCGACCGCAAATATCAGGTGAACAGTTCGTGCATGCCTGTAAGTCAGATAATTACCGAGCACCGGTTTGTGCTGCCACCAACAATGGCCTACTATTATCGTCAGCAACATATTGATTATGAACCGATACCACCATATCACCCTCAGTGCCAGGCCGATTTGCGGAATACCATGCAGATAATTTATCCGGAAAACGGTTCCAAACTGGTGCGCACCACCGACTTCGACGGCAGCCAGAGCCGCTTTGTGTTCCGCGCGGCGCATGTGGGCAACAGCACCATCTACTGGCACATCGACGACAGCTTCATCGGCTCCACCACCGACCTTCATGAGTTATCGGTCAATGTGGCGCCCGGCCGCCATATGCTTACCATTGTCGATACCGAAGGTAACCGCGCTTCGGTGAGATTTGAGGCGCTGTGAATAGGGTAGAATATGTGGATTTTTGTGCTACAAAACATTTTTTAGTTACCGTGCATAATCGAAGGTCTAATGTGGCGGTTGCCGCATTTTTGAAAGGACTGTTGTTTTGTCAAAAAAAACTGCAGTTTATACGGCCTGCAGTCGCATCAAGACTGACTAGTTTCCCATCGGATTTCGAACATAAGCGATGCCGATAGTCAATAAAAAAATCCCCAAGCCAACCGGTTTGAGGATTTCATTGTTTTGTTTTGGTGAACCAGCTGGGGCTCGAACCCAACTGATTACCAATTTGTTATATAGGGTCAAATCAACTTTTGTAGCAACGCTTTGGTGGTAACTGCTTGGGTTCCAATAAGTTACGAAATCCCAAGCAGGTCTCACGTTCGGACCCCAAAGGTGTCTCAAAGTCGTTTGATTATCAGATAAATGCATATTCGTGTTAACAAAAGTGTAACAGTGTGCAAATGTGTAAAAAACTAGAGTCTTTTATATGCCTTTTTTGAATACCAACACAATCCCGTGTTTTAAACCAGTCCTATGGGGACGATTTTATTTCTTTCGTCGAGCGGATATGACAAAGCCGAAAGGCAAACAACCGCCCCTTCCCCTGCATTGATATTTAGAGCCGACAGAACCTTGAAGTTTTTGAGAGCAGAATTGCCAGGGTCGGCGCTTTTCTTTATTTCCACTGGATAGGTAATGCCGTTGTCAGTGATAAGCAAATCAATCTCACAGCCATTATTGTCGCGGTAATATGAGAAACGGCTCCGAACATCTAACCCTTTGTTGCTGTATTGTTTTACAAGTTCAGCAACGACGTAGGTTTCGAACATTGCGCCAGCCATTGCTGAAATTTCGAGCGAGCGTGGATTGTTCCACAGGCATAGGTGACACGCTAAACCTGTATCCATAAAATAGAGTTTCGGACGCTTTACAATGCGTTTGATGGTGTTTCCCGAATATGGCTGCAAAAGAAAAACAAGCCCCGAAGTAACCAGGAGCGACAGCCACCGTTCGGCGGTTTTAACATCGATTGACGCATCGGCGGCAATATTGCTCAAGTTCAGTTCCTGCCCTGTGCGGGCTGCAACACACGATATGAATTTCAAGAACGCGCTTTCCTTCTTTATTTCAACAAGGTCGCGGATGTCGCGTTCGATATATGTCTGAACGTATGCACCATAATAGTCTTCAGGCGAAAGAGTTTCATCAACAACCATTTGCGGCATTGAACCGCGATAGATACGGTCAAATACGCTTGTGATGGTTGCCGTGCTTTGTCCGTCGAACTTGTTTGAAGGCAAAAAGAGTCGTTCATTGCGGCCGTCAATCTCACTTTGGCTCATTCCGTAAAGCGATGCTATTCCGACGCGCCCTGCCAGCGATTCGCTAACATTCTTCATCAAGTGGAACATTTGCGAGCCGGTAAGGAAATACTGCCCGTTTTTGCGGTCGGAATCAATCTGCATTTTGATATACGGCAGCAACTCGGGAGCATATTGAATCTCATCGATAATGACTGGGGCTGCGTATTGCTGCAGAAAGAGTTCAGGGTCAGTCTTAGCAAGATTTCGCAGAATTGGATGGTCCAAAGTGACGTATTTCACATTGCCATCATCGCCAAAGGTGTTTTTCATCAGCGTGGATTTACCGACCTGACGCGCACCAGTAACCACCACCACAGGGAAATGCGCAGCCAAGTACAAAAGGTAATCCTTGATTGTCCGTTCGATGTAAGCCATACTTTCTTTGTTTTTTGCAAAGTTATACAAATTTGGAATGCAATTCCGCTTTTTGTATAAAAATAACTTCTTTCAAGGAAATAATGAAATTTTTCCCAGTTACGCAAAAAGACTGCGTAGGGCGCATTTTCCTTTGCAGCGTCAAAAAAACTAAAAAACTAAATTATTTTCAAACCTATGCGCGGGTTTCGCACACCTGTATGTTTTGCTTGCAGTGTCAAAAACATAAAACTGTACGACTATGGAAAAGGAAAATACACTTAAACGGGCGGTTTTTAATGGCGAAGTCAAATCGTTTGAAAGTTGGCTGAACCAAAACAACGATGCAGAAATTCTATGTATTTCAGGTGAATACAGCGATGGCGACGTTAAGAAAATGTCAGAACTATTGTCGAATTTCCAAACGTTGATGGTTGACATTAGCGAACTGAATACGCAAAGAAAAGATTATGAGGACGATATAACTGACGGCACTTTCAAGGATGAGATTTATCTTCTTGAGAAAATGATACTTAACAAAAAGTACGGCAGTGTTTTCAAAGTCAGAAACCGTAAGGCTTTCAGCAGCGACGGGCGGGTTTTGGTACACGTGCCGGTTGATTCCGCCGTTGAAATACCTAGTAGCGTTGAAATCATTGGGCGGTATGCCGCTTGTGGAAACAAAGTTGTTGATTATTTGATTTTTCCAGCGTCAGTCCGCATAATTGATGATAATGCTTTCCGCGATAGCGAGAATCTTGAAAGTGTGAATATGCACAATGGAATTACCGCTATCGGCGAATGCAGTTTTGATGGCTGTCCGATTGAATACTTGCGACTCTCAAACAGCCTGGAAATAATTCCCGCTTGCTGTTTCGCAGGTAATTATCTGACAGATGTTGTCATACCTTCTTCAGTGAAGAAAATTGAAGCCAGTGCCTTTCACGCCAGCCATTTAAAGGAACTGCGGTTGCCGGAAGGTGTGGAATCAATTGAGTGTGATGCCGTATGGTCGCCAGGTTATGTCTGGTTTCCTTCCACTATGCGCGAGATTGACAAAGATTTCTTTTGCGACGCACCAATTCAGAGTCGCGATGAGGAAACACCATACATAGATGTTAATGAACGCAATCCGTGGTTTTTCAGCAAAAACGGAACACTGTTCAGTCGCGACAATCCAAGCAAACCTTATTTGGAATGCCCTTATAACGGATACAAATGGCGTGAGTGAGTAGGTAGATGTAACATTATTCAGCCATACAAAGAATAATTCTAAAAAAAATCAAACCTGTGCGCGGATTTCGCACATCTTGCGTTTTCTTTTGCACCGTGAACATAAAAAAAGAGGAGTTATGAAAGTTATCAGCATTCTTAAAAAGCACCCGTTCGATGAGTTTTGCACCGACCTTGTGCACCTGATTGAGAACAACACTGGCAAGCGTCCGACAGACGAGATAATCGAACGTTGCAGAAAGGTGTACGACAGGGTGCTGGCTGAATATAAGCCGCAGCCGACAACATTGCGAATACGCCTTGTCAGCCGTTGGGAGTACTGCTCGCCGATGATTGATATGAACTGCGCCGTGTTTGAGAACCGCGACCTATGCGGCCCTGGAGCGGCTCTCGCCCACAAATCGCGCAACGAGTTTGTGAACCTGCCCGTCCGCTGCGACCGTGACGTTGAGATGACCGAGACCGAACTCGCCGCAGGCTTGTTCTTCGAGATGACATACTATCCGCCTGAAAAGGATATAGAACTGATGTTTTGGAGAAAGAAAAATCAGAATCATTAAAGCTTTGGTTGTCAATCATAAACACTTACAACTATGGCTAAAAAACAAAAACAAAAATCGAAAAGCGACATTGCTTTTGAGGAACGAATGGCCAAACAGCGAGCCAAACGCGGTTTCTGTGACCGCGATGTGTGGAATATTGACTACTGGTTTTGCAACACTATTAGCCCGATGCTGAAGCAGTTGACCAAAAATATGACTGGTTATCATTGTTTAGACGAAAATGGGAACATTATCAGTTGCGTATTTGATAAGACCGAAGAAGAAGACGCAATGTATGCAAAACGTTGGAAAGACACCATTCTGCATTTGGCCTTTCTTGCCGACGAGATGGACAAGGACAAATGTTCGATGAAAAACCCGTATGACAAAGAGTGGAACAAAGCAAGTAAAGCCTTCACAAAGAAATACGGAACGTTTGGCGAGAAATTGCGGACCGAAGAAGATAAGAACGGCAAACTACACCAACTGTATTTTCCTGAGGACGACCCTGTTAATGGCGCAGAATACAAGAAATTATCGGACAAGCATTTTCAGTACGCGATGAAAATCGAGCGTTACCGCGAAAAATGCAAAAACGAGTTTTTCCGCCTGTTCAGCAAGTATTTCCATTATTTGTGGGATTGAAAATTCACATAAAAAAGTACGACTATGAAAAAGGGAAAGAACAAAAAGATTGCCGCCCCAAAAAGTAAGAGTAGCGACAAGAAGGAAATGCAAGATAAGGTTTCGGACAAGGAAAATTATCAGAAACCAAGGAGAGTTACTGACCCGAAAGAGTTAGAGATTATCAATTATCTATTACAACAAGATGGAACGGACTTGTCGGGTGAAGTGTGGTAAAACTAGAATGTCAAACCATTAAAAATCAATAATTATGAACGGTAATTTAATTAACAGAGAAAATCAAGCAAACGGCTACCAACTGCCGCCTATCGACTTGTTGAACGATTACGAACCAAACGGTGCGATAGTAACCGAAGAAGAACTGATTGCCCAAAAGGACAAGATTATGGAAACACTGAACGATTATAAGATTCAGGTTCAAAAGATTAGCGCCACCGTCGGGCCAACGGTTACACTTTTTGAGATTACGCCTGCAAGAGGTACCAGAATGACTAAAATCAGGAATCTCAGTGAGGATATTATGTTGAGTCTTGCTGGTTTTGGTGTGCGTGTGATTGCACCAATTCCTGGTCGAGGAACCCTTGGCATTGAGGTGCCTAACAAAAATCCGCAGACAGTGTTTTTGCGTTCGGTGCTGGAATCGAAAAAGTTAAAGAAATCGGACTACGAGTTACCGATTGCCATTGGGCAAAATATTGATAACTCGCCGTTTATCTTCGACTTGACTAAAGCACCGCACGTGCTTATGTCTGGTGCCACGGGGCAGGGAAAATCGATGGCATTGGACGTGATTCTAGCATCGCTGCTATATACTAAAACACCTGAACAACTGAAACTTGTGCTGATTGCCCCAATGAGATTGAGACTTGCATCATACAAGATGCTTTATAAAAGTTTTCTTGCCCAAGTACCTAACGTAAACGATACTATTATATCTGATACTCAAGATGTTGTAAATACACTTCAGTCGCTTTGCGATGAAATGGAAACGCGCTACAACTTGTTGTTTAACGCTTGTTGTCGCAACATCAAAGAGTACAACGGAAAATTCACCGACAACAGGCTTAATCCCGAAAAAGGACACCGATTCTTGCCTTACATTGTGGTAGTGATTGACGAATTTGCCGACCTGATTATGACCGCAGGCAAAGAGTTTGAGTTTCCAATCGCACGTCTGGCGCAATTGGCGCGCGCCGTTGGCATTCACCTGATTATCGCCACCAAGCGACCGACAAACAACATTATTACAGGCCTAATAAAAGCCAACTTCCCTACGCGCATAGCATTTAAGACGATGAGTTCGATGGAATCGCGCACCATTCTCGACGCGCCTGGTGCCAATCAACTCGTTGGGTGCGGTGATATGCTAATATCGACAGGCGCCGAACCCACCCGCGTGCAATGTGCATATGTGGATGAGTCTGAAGTTGAACGCCTTGTGGATTATGTCAGCAGCCAACCGAGCAACGAATTGTCATATATTCTGCCCGAATATGTGCCCGAAAATGAAACGGACTGATGTTTTGGAGAAAGAAAAATTATTGAAAATCAACAGAAAATGAGGAGTGTGATTTCAAAATTTTACGAAGAACTAGCACAATTCAATATTGCCGCTACATTTGTAATACTCTTTCGAGAGTGTTCTTTGAGTGAATGTGCATTAAGAGTCGGCCGCGAGCCGCCCCAACCGAGCACCATAATGTCACGGTGGGAAAACGATGCGAATTGATTGTTTAACTATTAATTAAAAATGATTATGGAAAATCAGAAAACAAATTGCAACAATCTTGCAAGACAAGAGAGCAACAGTGAAAACTGGGTTAGAACGATAGCCGTTCTGTCGCCCGTAAATCCCATTGGAAAAAGTTTGTCAGAATCAGAGTGTCAGGAACTTAAAACAGGGTTTGAGAATCTGTTGAAAACTGCACATTATCCCTATTTCAAATCGGAAGGACAGCAGCCCGAAGGTCTTTACACGATTTATAACATTGAATTTGAGCAGGCGAAAAAATATTCAAAATGTTACGAAGCCGATTCGTTCATATATGTGAAAACACTTTTGGACGAGGCAGGTGATGTGAATTTCACGATTGAATATTGGGAGCATTTATGCAAAACAATATGTGGCAAGAAACTGATAACCACTTATAAACTTAAAAGTTCCCAAGTTCTAAATGGCTCGTTGGCAACGGTTCTATCGAAAGAAGATTTTTTTTCACAACTGAACCCGAAATACAAAACAAGCATACCGTTCAATATCGATGTGCAAATGGGGGCAGTGAACAGCACCATTGAAGATTATGCGAGGCTCCATCCCGATGAAAAAATCCGTTCGCGCTTTTGCGAAAGCATCAGTGAAAGTTACACGGGCGAAAAGCATTGGAAAACCCGATGTGAATTGTATGACAAGTGGAATTATGGCGATGATAATCACTCGGAAACAAGTGTTATAAAAGGAATAAAGGCTGGGAATTCAACTGAACTTGCAGAGCAAATTGTTGAGACAGGTGAGCGCATAAAGGTGAGCGATATTGGCAAAAACATCCGGACATTCGCAATTGTGCCAGAAGAAGAAGGGGCGTTGTTCAGAAAACCTAAAAATCCAATTTTGGATGCAATAAAAGGGAATTGGCCATATATTCCTGTTGATGAGTATTTTAATGGTAAAAGAAATACGTCGTTTCTGATAGTAAACATTCCATTAGACAGTATCAAGAAATTGGCTGCGAGATATAATGTGATTACTTTTTATTATGGTTATGAGGATGTTATGGAGTATTGGCAAGTGAAAGACATACATACAAAAAGTTGCTTTGCGACCGATTATGTAAAGAAATGTCCTAATACTAAAGGCATTACTAATCGCAGTGGTTTGCCTGATGATTATTGGATTAAGGGCTGGCGCAGTCGGCTGGAAATCAATATTCCAATTGCCGCCATTAACGATATTTCCACGAAAATACAAGCCAATATCGACAAGTATTTCGGTGGCGACAGCGGCATTGTCGATTGGTGTTTGACGCACGTTGGAATGGCTGCGCATTTACGGCAGAAGCGTTTGTATCAGTTTGAGTAAGATTTATTAACAAGCACCCGGCATATCTAAAAATCCCAAAACCACTGCCGCAATTTCGCATAGGTTAAGGTTTTATTTGCGGGAAATAATAACATTGCTATGACTATCAAAGAATTTTTAGAAAGTCGTCTGATTCAGAATATTGAATGGGAGATTATTCACGCATACAATCAGCATCCTATAGTCCTTCGTCCCGATGGCTTTGGCGGAAGACATTTGCTTGAGGCAAGGAAAATCATTATCAACGATTTCGCGCTGAAACATCAGGATGAACTGATGCCTGACATCATTGCCTTCAACGATGCCCTACGCGAGGCTCTGCGCCGAACACACCAACGGACAAAAGAAGTTTACGATGTCTGCAAGGCGTTGGGCGATGTAAGCGTAAACGCCGAATGTTATATGGATGGCTACCCACGGCTGCACCCTGTGCAAGATGAGCGTCGCGAGGAACTTTGGGAAATACTCACCGACGACAGTTGGAATCCTGGGTATTCTTTTGGTGTTGGCTCTATTGGATTTCCTGTTGAAGACAGTTTTAGCGATTTGATTGGCGGCGAGGACGATAACTGGAACGAGCACCTTGACCCGCAACTGACCGCCAACCTACACCTGATTATGCAGTTCCACACGCTTTGGGAGCATTCGGGCTTCGCAATCACCGATTTAATCTATTGCCGCGATTTCAACAGCGATTTCGAGATTGATTATTCGGAATGCAATATTTTGGGTAGTAAGTTGTAAGTTGATTAGTTTCAAGCTTTTGGATATGGAAGAAGATAAACAATTTGAACCGCAGATTACCGACAATGAGAGAGAAATGGATAGTATTCTCAAAGGATTAAAATACCATATCGAAATTGACAAAAATGGATTTGGTATACGAGTTATTGATAATATGACTTATGAGGAATTTGTTGAATATCTTGAATCACAAGGGTGTATCAATATTAAAGATGTCAAATGGTAAAAAGACGAGAACATTTAAAACCAAAAATATGGAAAAGATAAAAGATGCAGTGATTCCGATGAGTGAAGAACGCAGACAAGAGATGTTAAGATATCGTCAAATGTCTAATGATGAACTTGTGCCTATTTGTAAGAATTGGACTAAACGTGATTGGATAGATTATTATACTTGTACAGGAACAATGACGGTAGAAGAGTTTTATCAAAGATTCCTTAATTGTTGTTTAGATGACAAGGCCGAAGGCCTGGCAAAACATAGCCGAGGGTGTAAACCCACGGATGCGGATTGCCAACAAAGCCGAACCCCGAAGGGGTGAAATAGAAAAAACGAAAATTTTTCAAAACCTGCGCAGCAATCTCGCGCACCTTGCGGTTTTATTTGCAGCGATGAGAACAAAAAGATGAACGATTATGATAAGAGATGGCTTTTACTACGATGAGGATTCGTTTAATTTGGAAGACGCCTACTATGATGACTGCGAGACCGACGAGTCGGGCGTTCGGTATTGGGGACAATTTTTGCTTGGCATTGATAAAACCACGGGGCCCGTGTGCGTCATACGAGAGGGCACAAGAGTTGTTTGCAATAATGCGTTCTACAATGGCAACAATATTTGGGGCGACGGGAAACTGCAAAAAATTATCATTCCCAAATCAGTTGTGGCAATTGCCGATGACGCTTTTGACCATTGCCAAGGCATTGAGGTGGTAAACCATTCAAAATATTTTTCGGTTGTGAATAATATGCTGATTGACAACGATGAGCATAAAAATCTAGGTTATTTTGGGTTGGATGATGAGGTTGTGATTCCCGATGGAATAGAACGATTCGAGCAAGCGTTTTCTCACACTACCATAAGAAAAATCACTATTCCCGACTCGGTAAAAGAAATAAAGTATCTCGCATTTTCACGATGCAAGAATTTGCAAACAGTTGTTCTTCCAAACACCATACGGGAAATTGGCCGCGAAGCATTCTTTGAGTGCAAATCGTTGCAAGGCTTTTCCATTCCCGAATCAGTAAAAACCATTGAAGATGGGGCATTTACGCTATGCGATTCGCTGCACGAGTTAGTAATTCCCGCTTCGGTTATAACCATTGGCGACAATCCGTTTTCTGTGTACGATACAATAACATTCAGATGTTCAATCGACAAATACTCTGGCAAAAAAACTGATTATGAGCCTATTGGGCAGTATAATATAAGAATAACAAGTCATTCGAAACGTTTTGTATGTCAAAACGATATGCTGATTGACACTAAAGAAAAACGGCTACTATGGAAACGCCGAATGTGTCGCAATCCCTGATGGCATAAAAGTGATTGGCAATAATTCGTTTGCGTGCAAAGCAATAAAGCAAGTATCAATTCCCGACAGTGTGACTAAAATTGGAAATCACGCATTCATAAATACTCAATTGCAGGAAATCGAGATTCCCGATTCGATGAACGAAATTGGGTACACAGCATTTGGCGCCTGTTTCTCTCTAAAAAAAGTGAAACTGCCTAAAACGCTCAAATGTCTTTCGCTAGGAATTTTCCGTGGTTGCGTCTCACTGCAAGATATTGTCATACCCGATTCTGTTGAACACATTCGGGATGGTGCTTTTGAATGTTGCAAATCGTTGAAGAAACTCACAATTCCTGCGTCAGTGCGTTGGATTGACGAGGGGGCGTTTGAAAACTGCGGACCAATTGAGGTGACAAACCTTTCCGATGAGTATCGCATTGTGGATAATATTCTGATAGACATATTGAACCGAACTGTCGCGTATTTTGGCAACGATGAGCACATAGTCATTCCTAACGGCACAACCATAATACCGCCGTACGCTTTTGCCTACGCGTCGGTTCGACGGGTCACAATACCCGATTCTGTTGTAAGAATTTGTGATTATGCATTTTGTGAGTGCCGACAATTAGAAGAAGTGAATTTTGGCAATGATGATATTGAAATTTGGAAAAATGCCTTCGACAACTGCCCGTCGCTGAAACGAATCATTCTTCACGGCGGCAACGCCCGCAAAATCAAGAAGCAATTGCCGAAGAAGTTTCAAAAGATTACGGAATGTGTGGAATGAGCAGAAAAATAGAAAAATGCACTTTTTTCAAAAAAATCTAAAAGCTTTTTCAGTTACGCAAAAAGGCTTCGTAGTGGGTATTTTCCTTTGCAGCGTGAACACAAAAAATGATGACTATGAAAACAAGCAAACCAAACACGAAAATCCGCCGCCGCAACGTTGCCGATTGTCCCGACGAGTATTTCTTCAATCCAAACTACGACCGAAACAGCGATTACTACACTTTGGAGAACGAACACGGAGAAACACAGGCGGATATAGACAATTTGTATCGGTCGATAAAAAACAGTCCAACGGGCTTTTTCGGGAAGGATTTCTTTGTTGAAAGGAGTGAAGAAGAATGATTGATGAAGGATTATTATCCAATAGTTTTATCATTTCTGAATGTTATATCACGAGCAGAAAATCGGATACTGCCGTGTACGCTTGTTAAGGCGTATGAACGATAGGGGGAAATCCCTGCTGTGGTTTTTTGCACTATAGCACATCTTCGTCCCCTGGTATAACTTCAGACAGCCGTGCATTTTACAGTGTACGGCTGCTTTTTTAAAAAAACTGAGATTTTCTTAAACCTGTACCTGAATCTCGCACACCTTGTATTTTCCTTTGCAGCGTCAATAAAAAGAAAATAAAAAAAACGATTTGTTAAACGGTTAAATATCAATAGTTATGAGCAGACATTCTACAATACAATTGAAAGATAAAGAAGGTTGCATAACAGACAACTTTGGCGTGGTTTACAGTGCAAATGGAACCAAATTGCTTGAATATTTGGGCGATGAATTGACAGAATATGCCATTAAAGAAGGTACACAAGAGATTTATCGTGATGCTTTTTGTGATTGCAAACATTTGGAAAAGATTCATTTGCCAAAGTCTCTCACAATAATTGGTGATAGGGCTTTTAAGGATTGCAAAAGTTTGAAAACGATAACAATCCCCGACACCGTAACGAGTATCGGTTGCTACGCATTTGACGAATGTACTGCATTGGAATCGGTTGTCATTTCTAACGGCATAACAGCCATTGAGCAATATACATTCAGAAACTGTTCCAATCTGAAGGCGATTGCCATTCCCGAATCAGTAACGAAAATTGATGTTGGCGCATTTATGGGCTGTACGGAATTATTAACATTCATTATTCCAGACGCGGTTAAGGAAATAGGCAGAGGTGCTTTATTATGTGATAATTTGGAAAATATAACTGTCGGCAGCGGGAATAACCATTTTGCATCTGTAGACGGCATATTGTTCAATCGCGAGATGACAGAAATAATTCAGTACCCACCAAAGAGAAAAGGAGAAAAATACATCATTCCCGATTCTGTTACAATCATTTGTGATTATGCATTCGACCATTGTCAAAATCTGTCTGCCGTGATTATACCCAACAAGGTTACTACCATTGGCAACTATGCGTTTGAAGAATGTAAGCGTCTGAAACATATTCAAATCCCCGAATCGGTGACTGCCATTGGTGTACGTTCTTTTGCAAGATGCAAAAAACTGACATCAATCACAATCCCCGAATCAGTGAAAAGTATAGGCGATGGAGCGTTCTGTTTCTGTGAGAATCTGCAATCTGTTAACATCCCGCATTCAATCACAAAAATCGGAAGTGGAACGTTCAACGATTGCTATAGTCTTGTAACGGTAACCATACCCAACAATATTACGGAAATTGAAAGAGCATTTGAAGGCTGCGTCAATTTGACCGCAATAGAAGTTGAGGAAGGAAACACGCATTACACTTCGGTTGACGGGGTGCTGTTCAGCAAAGATATGACAGAGTTGGTTTGCTTTCCTGGTGGTAAAACGGGGGCATATATCATTCCCAATACAGTAGAGCACATTGGGTGGGCAGCGTTCACTTGCAGTCGGTTGTCATCTGTCGTCATTCCCGATTCGGTCAAAGGCATTAGCCCGCAGGCATTTTATTACAACCCGTTTATCGAATCAATAATCATACCTGATTCGGTAGAATACATTGGTTTGGATGCATTTAGAGAGTGCGTGGGATTGAAAAGTCTGGTTATTGGCAAATCGGTTAAAGGCATTGGTTATTGCGCATTTATGTATTGCGACAAATTGGATTCGGTCTTCATTCCTTCATCTGTTAAAGAAATTCAGGATGATGTTTTCAGAGGCTGCACAAATCTTACAATCTACTGTGAAGCCGAATCGCAACCTGAAGGTTGGGAATGGGGATGGAATAGTGACCGTCCAGTTGAGTGGGGAGTAAAAGAATAAATACAAATACGTAAGACTATGAAAACAAGCAAATCAAACCCTAAAAACCGCCGCCGGAACGTTGCCGATTGTCCCGACGAGTATTTCTTCAATCCAAACTACGACCGCAGCAGCGACTACTACACTTTGGAGAACGAACACGGTGAAACACAAGCGGATATGGATGTCGTCAGGAAAATAATCGATGACAACAAAGAGAAGGGCAACGGCCGCTTGACAGGACGTTTTTGGGTGAATGAATAGATGTTGAACGCAGAACACAACACACTATGAGCAGAAGCAGAAAAAAGATTACGGGCGGCACGTGGGCTTGCTGTAAATCGCAGAAGATTGGCAAAAAGATATGCCACCGCAAATTCCGACGCAGAAACGATTTGTACAAGATGTGGCAGGCCGTGCCTTCGTGGGATTTGGGCGGCGAAGGAAAAGGTTTTTACAGGTTGGATAAAGATTCCGATTTGTATAAGCAGGCGATAAGGAAATGACAGAAAATTGGAGGACAAAATAATGGACAAATGCACAGTTTATTACGAAGCGTGGCAGATACAGTGCTGCGGCAAGCCGTTCCGCATTGGCAGCAAGGTGAAATGGACCGCCACTGTTCCTGAAAACAAAAAAATCTGCAACGGAATGGCTATCGATTTCTGCGAGGAGCACCATATCGGCGAAACTCACCGCATTGCAGGAACCGTGACACGAATTGTGGCCGAATGTTGCGAGTCGCCCGCCAAAGAAACCGACGGTCAAGGTTGTTCTATGATTTACAACGAGTTGCAATCGGCCGATGGTTGGGAGAGCGAATTGGCGGATGATGAAACAACCAAACGTTCGTTTTCAGGCTATATCGTTGAACTGAAGGATGTTAAAGTTGAACCGATAGAAGAATCCAAAATTAAAGTGGTGACCGATGAAGATTTGTACTTCAAAGACGGCTATTTCGATATGGACTACTTACTTCCGGAGTGGACGGGGCTAATCCACAAAGTTTGGGTGGGAGTCAATAATGTTGAGCCGCAGCCGACGGTAAGAATCTTTATTGACGGCCGTTGTGTCGCTTTTTCGGTGTGTGACAATCCAGATGTTTCGGGGGCTTCAAACCTTATGACCCCCGAGCAAATTGCCGACACCAAAAGGTGGATTCTTCTGAACAAAGACACGCTCATTGATTATTGGCAGATAAATATCGATACCAAGGAATTTTTGGAAAGGATAGAGGGTTTGGAAGGACAAATGAATTTGTGTCGGAAGGCGTATTTGGAAAAAATGGAGTGCCGACAAAACCAAACCCCGAAGGGGTGAAACTGAATTATTAAGTGTATAGTGATTTAAAACTTAAAGTTATGAATTTACAAAACGTAAAAAAAGCATTGTATGCCATTTTAGGCAAAGATGCCAACGTTGAAGGTGATGTTTGCTATTGGGTTGAGGCAAGTGAGATAATAGAACATTTAATGGCTAAATATAATGCCAATCCTATTCCAAACATATATGCCGAATGTTTATTGAAACAACAAGTTGTTTTGGATAACGATGGTGTTCATTACACTCGTTGTATAGAACATCAAGACGAATGCAGGAAAATGGTTTTTGGATTTACTAATAAAGAATTTTATAATCAGATAGTTAATGAGTATGAGGATGAATACACTGATTTAAAGTGGTTTATGGATAAGATTCAAAAAAACGATTGGAATCCATTGTATTCCGAAGACTACCCCGCTAATATTGTCAAAGATTTAGGCATTGTGAATGTGTTGGCAAATGCTTATGAGGATGAAATGTTAGATTGTCTAACTGCCAATATGTATGACTATTTGGTGGCTGCCAAAACTGAACTTGAAGAATATCAGCGCAAAAAGCCTAATCCACAAGTAGAAAACTGCATAGACTTTGCGGAGTTAATGTTGGAACTGCCAAAACTTGAATGTAATGAAATTTAGGTTTGGAATTGAATTTATATAGTTACCAATTATTATTTCTAACCCTACAACTATGAAACGCAATAACACAAACAAATCCAACGATTTAAGCCAATATAGAGTCACCACAGAAAAAGAGACCGCACAAGTGGGCATTTTCTGCGACGGGCGGCTCGAGGCCTACATTTGCGCCAACGATGAGGAACAGGTGCCGCACATACATATCAGCGGATTGAGCGACGATGGCGATTGGGCGTTTGCAACGGCAGTAAAACTCTGCGAGTGCCACTATTACCTGCACTGCCGCGGGGAGATACTCTTTTCGACAAAAAAGAAGCGTCTGTTTGCGCAGTTTATGCGAGCGCGTCCGCAGGACAGCCCGTTCCGCACCAACTACGAGTTGGCCGTCAGCCTTTGGAATAGCCTGAATCCCAATGCAAAGGCGGATTTGGAGCGATACGCCAATGGCCGCCCGAAAACTCCTGATTATGAGAATATTCTGCCGCTCGACCCGCACGAGGACGACACCTTTGATATGGCTCGTTTGGGCTCTTTCGATGACCGCAAACTTGAGGTTTACGTTGGCACCGACGACACCTTTTCGCACCCGCACCTTCACGTCCGCGACCGCCACACTTTGGGGCGCGAGTTCCTGACAGCCGTCGATTTGCTGAATCCGCAATACGTTGATTCTCACAGTAACTGCCAATTCACGGAGCGCGAGAAACAATTGTTTATCAGTTTTTTGCAGTCGGAAAAGGTTTTCGGTTCTATCAAAATGACGTACTACGAGTTTGCCGTCGATATGTGGAACAGCCAGAACGATTTCGCTAATATAAAGAAGGATTTTGGCGATGGGCAAGTCAAGATGCCTGACTATGAGCAACTTCCAACTCGTCCCGACGGCCATAAGGCATACCGTGAGGCTAGCATTGGGCGATTCTATCACGGTCGGTATCAGGCTTTTATCCATATTGACGATGAGGAACAGACACCGCACCTTCACGTCCGCGACTATAACACTATGGGGCAGTATCAGGAATATGCTATCGACCTGCGAACCAACCAATATCTGAAGCCGCACACACAGTGCATAATGGACCATACCGTGCGCCGTGAGTTCGCGCGGTTTATGCTTGCCAAACCCGGCAGCGGAGAGTTCATTATCACCAATGAACCATATATTTGGGTAGATAATTATGCAAGGTACACCAACTACTACGAGTTGGCTGTTTCCTTTTGGAACAGGCTGAACCCGTCGATAATAAATCCAAGGTCCGTGTACGATGCAACAGGAAAATTACTAGTGCCTGATTATGAAGACCTTTGGCCGCTTCCCGATGGCGACACAGAATTCGATTGGTGGATTCACGAGTACGCCACTGTCCGTTGGTTCAACAATGAGCGTATGCGGTTGCTAGTGACGCAGATGCCCGAAAAAACGGACGAAAAGCCATATTTCAAACTGATGAACTACGCCGAACCGAACACCCGCTGGGCGCGAATCCGCTTCGACAGCCCACACTATGCCGATGGAAGCGTCGACAAATACCAATGGCGGCTCAATGCCGATGAGCGCCGCTGGCTTACAACCGTCTTGCAGCAACCCGATGGCGACAGAATGTATAGCACTGATGGTCAGCCCATTACTCTGTGGCAGCAACTAATCGCAAGTTTCAATCGCGAAAACGGCACCGACCTGTTGCCACCTGACTTGCCGATGCCTGATTATGAGGCGTTGGAGTGAGAATGAATCAAAATCAAAAATGCTATGTGGAGCAAAACAAGACAAATATTGAAAAGCAGGCTTGCCGATAGTCTGAAAGGCCGAGTGGACTATCATTACGATGTCTATAGAACCAATCAGTGCAGATGTACAAAGCAAAATTGGCGGTGGCGGAGTTCAGAAATGCACGTGTTGTCAATTATCGTCGACGGCGATGCGTGGTTCTGCACCAATCCGGAATTTTATTTGCTTAAAGACCGTAATGGGAAAACCGAAGAAGATGTAATTCGGGAAACAGGTTTTGTGGGGAATATATGGGGACTCGACGCGCCGTACTACATTCATTATTACTTGAACGTTCTTTCTGCCGACGAAAGCCTGACCAACGACAACTATTTCATTCGTCTTCTCGCCCTGCTCGACAGCCGCATTGGCAAGCGCCGCCTGCGCCCGCTTCTCGACAATATCGACAACGAGCCCGAGTGGTTCCGCAAATGGATTCGGCTGCGCTGCGAGGCGGAAGGAATGGTGGCTGTGGCTGAGAAACAATCGGTTTAAAAATCAGTGTTTTAGTGCAATTTGTGCAAAAAACACGAAAAAATCTGAAATTTTTTTTCAGTTACGCAGAAAGACTGCGTAGCACGCCTTTTCCTTTGCAGCGCCATTCGGTGAAATCCGATTGGGTTGCACTCTGAAATATTGCGTACCGAAAAAAATGTGTAACTGCAAAAAAAACGAAAACCTACGCAGCAATTTCGCGCACCTTGCGGTTTCTTTTGCAGCGAAAACAGAAAAAATGGAGCATACTATGAAGACTAAGAAAACAACAAAACAGGAGATGACGCTGCTCGCAGCCGTTGAGCAGATTGTGGAATTGTCGCACGATTCAAAACTCGAGCCCGAATTTTTCAGCAAGGCCGCAAAGCCCATAAAATATCTGGCCGACAGACTTGAACTCACCGCCGAGCAAGCAGTACTGATGTCACTATTCATCGACAACAGCGATGATGAGGAAATCGAATTGCGCGACCTTTCAAGACACCTTGCGTGCAGCACAACACGCATTTTGAAGTATGTGAGCGACATAAACGAACTTGTAAGCCGCGATATGGTGCGCAGTCGCGGATGCGGGTCGTACCGCGTGCCGTGGTATGTGATTGAGGCATTTACCCGCGATGAGAAGTTTGAAGGGTACAAAAATGCAAACATTAGTTGCGAGGAGTTCTTTGGTGTTGTCGATGACATATTCAGCATTCGCGAAGACCGCGGCATAACTTCTGAAATAGCCATTAAGCGATTGGAAACGCTGATGGACGAGAATAAGCATCTTGCTTTTGTTCAGCAAGTTAAGAGTTATGAGTTGAGCGAAAACGATGAGGCTCTGCTGCTACTTTTCGCAAGTTTGTTTGTCGATAACAACGACAATGAAATCAGGTATCACGACATTGGTCCTTTTTTTGGAGATTCAAGGCACACTTGGAACCGCATCAAAAGCCAACTTAACTGTGGCAAACACACACTGATTACAAAAGGAATTGTTGAACACAACAACAACGATGGTATGGCCGACAACGAATCGTTCCGCATAACTGATGATGCAAAACGTTTGCTTTTCAGTGAATTAAGCGAGATTCTTGTCAGACCCGACGCAAGTTGTCGCAACCTTATCCATTACAACGACATCGCGCCCAAGAAACTCTATTTCGACAAGAGTGTTGAGACGCAGATTGCCGATTTGACTCAACTGCTCGATGAACAGCACTATGCCGACATCTGCAACCGACTGAAAGACAAAGGGTACCGTTGCGGATTCACTTGTCTGTTCTATGGTGCGCCAGGAACAGGCAAAACCGAATCGGTGCTTCAAATTGCCCGCCAAACGGGGCGCGATATTATGCAGGTCAACATTTCGCAGATAAAAAGTATGTGGGTTGGCGAGAGTGAGAAGAACATCAAAAAAGTGTTCGACACCTATAGCGCATTGGTTGATAAACAGAAGGTTACGCCCATCCTGCTATTCAACGAGGCTGATGCCATCATCGGCAAACGAATGGAAAACACCGAACGCGCCGTTGACAAGATGGAGAACTCGATTCAGAACATCATCCTTCAGGAGATGGAGACACTGAAGGGCATTCTGATTGCCACAACCAATCTGGCGCAGAATCTCGACAAGGCCTTCGAGCGCCGTTTTCTTTACAAGGTTAAGTTCAGCAAGCCGACAACAGAGGCTCGCGAGCATATCTGGCACACAATGCTGCCCGAACTTTCGGCCAACGACATCGGCGTTCTGGCGGAAAAGTACAACTTCAGCGGTGGTCAGATTGAGAATATTGCGCGGCACTACACCATCGACACCATCTTGCACAGCGACGAGGCGACAAATCTTGCCACTCTCATCCGCCACTGCGACGGCGAACGGCTCGAAAAGAGCGAGAAAAAGGCGATTGGATTTGGAAACGGATAATCGCCATAAACGATTTATCAATCAGTAAATAAACAAATTATGGAACTCATAAATAAAAACGGAAACCGAACAATTATCTACGCAAAAACCATTGAGGAGACTTGCGTAGAGCAACTTAAATCGCTGATGGACAATCCCGCGTACGCCGATGAGACTATCCGCATAATGCCCGACACGCACGCGGGCAAAGGCAGCGTAATCGGCTTTACGTCAACCTATTCCGACAAGATTATCCCGAACACCGTTGGCGTTGACATTTCGTGCGGAATGCTCTGCGTCAATCTGGGGCAGGCCGAAATCGACTTGCAGGCTTTCGACAACCTTGTCCGACTCAAAATTCCGTCAGGGATGGCGGTGCACGAGGGGCGCGCGGTGCGTTTCCCCGAACTCGAAAAACTCAAGTGCTACCGCGGACTGAAGGACTCGCGGCGTATTGAGCGCAGCATTGGCACGCTGGGCGGCGGCAACCACTTCATTGAACTCGACCGCAGCGTGGCTGGCGACATTTATCTGGTCATTCACACGGGCTCGCGAAACCTTGGGAAGCAGGTGTGCGAGTACTACCAGCAGATTGCCGTCGACCTTTGCCACGGCAAGGAGCAACTCTACGAGGAGCGCGAGCGCATTATCCGCGAGTACAAGCGTCAGGGTCGCCGCGACGAGATTCAGCGGGCTCTGCGCGGACTGAAGTGCGAGACGGTTGAATGCCCATTCCCCGACGAGCAATGCTATCTGTACGGGCGTTTTATGTCTGACTATCTGAACGATGTGGACATTTGCGCCCAATTTGCCCACCTGAACCGCCTGACAATTGCCGACACCATTGTGTCGAAATACTTCAAAGGCAAGTCGCTCAACGACTTTGAGTGGTTCGAGACGCTGCACAACTACGTCGACACGCGCCACCGAATGATTCGCAAGGGCGCCATTTCGGCGATGGATGGCGAGCGCGTTATCATTCCAATGAATATGCGCGATGGCAGCCTGATTTGCACGGGCCGCGGAAACAACGACTGGAACTGCTCGGCACCGCACGGCGCTGGGCGGCTGATGTCGCGTGCGCAGGCCTTCGAGAGTATCTCGCTCGACGCTTTCCGCCAGAGTATGGACGGCATTTTCACCACGTCGGTCTGCGATGACACAATCGATGAATCGCCAATGGCTTACAAGCCGAT
>JAEEGK010003279.1_pt1 | contig 40458 bp, 24 predicted proteins | sample 8958771 | NCBI WGS metagenome assembly JAEEGK01 (sample SAMN16246547, study PRJNA631951) | gut metagenome | biome: gut microbiome; feature: rumen; material: SC-attached | host: Bos | place: Iran: Karaj | collected 2018-10
ACCGTCGCCTCCACTGGCTTGTATGTCGCCCGTGTGGGTATAGAGGATTATATGAAGCTCGGATACGTGCCTACCGACAAATACCGCGAGTCCTGCATGCGCACCCTGGAGTTTGCCTACGATGACTGGTGCATAGCGCAGATGGCCAAGGAAATGGGCAGGAAGGATCTCTACGATATGCTGATGGAGCGCAGCGGCTACTACAAGAACGTCCTTGACCCCGAAACCAAGCTCATCAGGGGCAGGAACAGCGACGGAAGCTGGCGCGATCCCAAGGATACCGAGGTGAGCATCTGGTCCAGAGGCTCGGACAGGGACAGGGAGACATACTACAGGAACATCACCTTCTTCGTCCCGCACGACATGCCCGGTCTGGTAGAGTTCTTCGGGGGAGAGAAGCAGCTGGAAGAGAAACTGGACGAATTCTTCGAGAACGACTTCTACTATGTGGGAGACGAGTTCTCGATGCACGCCCCCTACCTCTACAACTATGCCGGAGCCCCCTGGAAGACACAGAAGACCGTCAGGAGCCTCGTCAAGAACAAGTTCAAGGCCACCCTGGGCGGCCTGCCCGGCAACGAGGACTGCGGCCAGCTTTCGGCCTGGTACATCTTCAGTGCTATGGGATTCTATCCCGTATGCCCCGGTCTGCCCATATATCAGATAGGCAGCCCCTCGTTCGACAAGGTTACGATAGATCTCGGAAACGGCAAGAAGTTCGTGGTCGAAGCCGAGAACAACTCGGACGAAAACGTCTATATACAGTCTGCCACCCTTAATGGAGAGGCTTACTGCAATTCCTGGATATCCCACGCAGATTTGATGGACGGCGGCACCCTGAAGCTTGTCATGGGGCCCAAGCCCAACGAAGCGTGGGGCAAGAACTCATAAACCCTTAATAAATAATGGTTATGCATTTTAACAAATCAATCAGAGGGAAAGCCCTGGCCGTATGCCTGATGGCTTCCTCGCTCGTGGCGTATTCCGCCAACGAAATCTCCCCCCTGCAGGCAAGCATGCAGGAGCAACAGGACAATACCGTGAAGATCTCCGGTCAGGTTCTCGACGAGAACAACAGTCCTGCAGTGGGCGCTTTCGTAGTGGAAGACGGCACTGCGAATGGTACATCTACCGATTTTGATGGAAAGTGGACCCTGGTCGTCAAGAAAGGCGCCACGGTGTCCGTTTCTTTCATGGGGTATTTGTCAGAAACTGTGACCGTGAATGGTCCAGGTACCTTCAACTTTGTCCTTAAACCGGACAATGAGTTCCTTAACGAGAGCGTCGTCATCGGTTACGGCAGCATCAAGAAAGCCAATCTGACTGGTTCCGTTTCTAAAATGGATACGCAGGCCATCCAGGACCGTCCTATCGCCAACCTGGGCGAAGCGTTCCAGGGCCAGCTGGCCGGTGTATATTCGACGGCTGCCAGCGGCGGCCAGCCCGGTGAGGATCTCAGCATCCGCATCCGCGGTATCAACACCATCAATGGCAGCACCAGTCCTATATTCGTAATAGACGGTGTAATCCGCGAGCATATGAGCGACCTGAACCCGAGCGACATCGCTTCCATCCAGATCCTCAAGGATGCTTCCTCCTCCGCTATCTATGGTTCCCGCGGTGCAAACGGTGTCGTTGTCATCGAGACCAAGAAAGGTGAAGGGAAAGCGACCGTGACCTTCGATGCATATTATGGCGTGCAGACCGCAGAAAGGAAGATGGACCTTATGGAGGATTACGAATATGTCGCCCAGCAGATGTACATAAGGAACCTCCAGCACCTGCGCAAGGGTGGCTCGATGAGCGATCCTATGTCCTCCAGGGCAGCAGCCGACAGAATCCCGGATTGGTGGCTTACCAAGGACAGCTTCACCAACTGGCAGGACGCAGTCCTCAGGCCCGCTACCATCCAGAACTATCAGGTTTCCGCAGCCAGCAGCAGCGAAAACGGCAACATCTTCATGTCCGCCGGCTATCTGGACCAGGAAGGTATCCTTGTTGGTTCTGATTACACCAAGGCCAATGCGCGCATCAATGGTTCGATCAACATCAACAAGTGGATCAAAGTAGGTGCCAACATCGGCGTTTCCCGCTCGGTACGCAACACTGCCGGCGGCGGTGGTAAGGAGTCCGCTCTCCACCACGCTATCATACATTCCCCTCTGGTCGGCAAGGAAGAAGCTACCAGGGACAATGGCATTCCTTCCGCCACCGAGGTCGGTGAAATCTTCCCCAGCCCTTATCTCAGGCTCAAGCAGATTACCGAGGAGTTGGAATACACCCGCATCAACGCGTCCATCTGGGGAGAGGCATACATTATGAAGGGCCTTACTTTCAAGACCTTGTACAGCAACAACTACGACGGAAGGAAATATGAATACTTCCTTCCCGGTAACATCAACAGGAACGGCTACCAGTCTGAGGGCGATGCCAATGCTTACAGATATGACAATTGGTCTATATCGAACACTCTCAACTATGAGTACTCCGTCGGCAAGCATAACTTCAATGCCCTTGTCGGTCAGAGCGCTGAAAAGCAGAGCTACTTCGCGATCAGCGCTGCTGCATCCGGATGGGATTACGAGAACCTCATCACCCTGAACCTCGCTTCCACCCCTACGGAAGCTTCGACGAGCAAGACAGCCTGGACGAATGCTTCGTTCTTCGGTCGTTTGATGTACGATTACGATGATAAATACCTCTTCACTGCCAGCGTACGCCGCGACGGTTCTTCCCGCTTCGGCCCCAAGCATAAGTGGGGAGTATTCCCTTCCGCCACCATTGGTTGGAAGATCAACAAAGAGAACTTCCTGAAGGATGCCGAGTGGATCTCGCTGCTGAAAGTACGCGCCGCTTGGGGTAAGGCCGGTAACGACCGTCTCAATGGCGACTATCCCTATGTAGCAGCCCTTGGCCAGTATACGACCGTATGGGATGGCAATCTGGTCTCCGGTGCCGCCGCATCCAATATCGCCAATCCTTACCTCCATTGGGAAGCAACGGTAACCAAGAACATCGGTATCGACTTCTCCGCCTTCAGGAACCGCCTGCAGGTAAATGTCGACTACTACATCAACGATACCGACGACCTGCTTTTCCAGGTTCCTCTGACCTATACATCCGGTTTCTCCTCCCAGTCTACCAACCTGGGCGCTGTCAGGAACTCCGGTATAGAGTTGGACCTGACTTCCGTCAATATCTCCAAGAAGGATTTCACCTGGACCACGATGCTCAACCTCTCCCACAACAAGAACAAGGTTCTGGATATGGGTGGCCAGAAAATGATGACGACTGCCAGCTGGGGTCAGCAGTACCGTACCGAAGTCGGCAAGCCTATCAGCCAGTTCCTGGCATACAAGACCATAGGTCTTCTTACCGCCGATTGCTTCGATGCCACGGGTAAACCCACAGTTCCTGTCCTTTCCGGCCAGGAGGAAGGCAACTACAGGTATCAGGATACCAACAAGGACGGCAAGATCACTCCAGACGATATGGTAGTATGCGGCGACAACCATCCGGATCTGGTATATGGTATTACCAACAGGTTCGCTTACAAGAATTTCGAACTAAGCGTACTTGTCCAGGGCCAGGTCGGCGGCGACATCCTCTACATCGGAGGACGTCACAACAACATCGGCAACTCCGGACGTAATACCTATCGTCATTGGCTTACCAGCTACAAACCCGACTTCGAAGCCCTCTACGGTGCGGGCGAGAACCCTGTTCCCGTGGAATATTGCAAGAAGCACGGTGTCAATATGAACTGGGACGGCAAGACTCCTTTCCCCTTCGGTCAGGCAGGCGGCGGCGTTGCTGACGACAACCGTATATTCGACGCCAGCTACCTCCGCATAAAGAACATCACCCTCAGCTACAATCTTCCTTCTTCTCTTCTCAAGAAGTTTGCCATCAAGGGCGCAAAGGTCTATGCAGCAATGGATAATGTCTACATCTTCACCGATTATATCGGTTACACTCCCGAGTCCAATACCAATGGTAACTCAACTACACGACTGGGTGTCGATTACAGTACGTACCCGCTCAGCCGCCGTCTCATATTTGGTGCCAGCCTGACTTTCTAAATTTTGTTAGTTATGAAAAAATATATGAAATCCCTTGTATTGACGGCCCTTTGCCTGGCCTCGCTGGTTGTTACCGGATGTGAAGCATTCCTTACCGAGGACCCTCAGTCCCAATATTCCGTCGGTACTTTCTATAAGACACCCAAAGACTGTGAAATAGCAGTTGCCGGTATCTACGCTCAGCAACAGGCCTTGTACAACAGTCTTGGAGGCGTGTTCCGCATGGCTATAACCAGGAGCGACGACACCAAGGTCGGTGCAGGTTACGTTGACGAGAACGACAAGTTCATCGACGGTGCCACCGGCGCCTATATAGAGTCATTGTGGGCCGGCCTGTGGGTCGTAGTCTACAGAGCCAATGCTCTTATTTCCCGCATCGATGGCATCAGCTTCCCCGATGATGCATCCAAGAACGCAATCAAAGGCGAGGCACTTACGCTGCGCGCCTGGGCATATTACGAGCTTGGCATATCTTTCGGCGGCGTACCCATCCTCAATACGGAGTATGCTGCCGACGATGTCAAAAAGATCAAACGATCCACTCAGGAAGAGACCTTCAAGTTCGCCGAGGATGACTACAAGGCTGCCATCGGCCTGCTTCCTACCCAGTGGAGCGGAAAGAATCTCGGCCGAATCACCAAGTATGCCGCAGAGGCCGGCCTTGCCCGCCTCCTTATGTTCCAGTCCAAGTTCAGCGAAGCCACCCCTTACCTGAGCGATATCATCACTTCAGGCAAGTATGACATGGCTGTCAAGTACGAGGATTGTTTCGACGATGCATTCAACAACAGCGCCGAGCGTGTCTGGGAAATCCAGTTCATGAACGGTGGTCTTGGCGAAGGCAACATTCTTTGCAACTCCTTCATGCCCGACGGATACAAAGGTCCCCTCACTCCCTTCACCGGCGCATCCGCATTCCTCGAGGTATCGCAGGACTTCATCGACGCCTATGAACCCGGCGACCTCCGCAAAGACCAGTCCGTCGTTGCCGACGTAATCGTGGGAAGCGCTCCCAGGACAGGTTGGTACATCAGCAAGTGGCTGCACTATACCGCAGTTCCTGTGAACAACAACGATTTCGCCATCGACCTCCCGGTCGTAAGGTACACCGACGTGCTTATGATGTATGCAGAATGCCTTAACGAAGCCTCTTATTCCGCTACAGGCGATGCTTTCACCTACATCAACAAGGTACGCGCCCGTGCCGGCCTCACCCCTCTTACCGCAGCTACCACTCCCAACCAGGCAGCGTTCCGCGAAGCTATCAAGAAGGAGCGCCGCGTAGAGTTCGCTTTCGAAGGCCTGAGGTTCTACGACCTTGTCCGCTGGGGCGACGCTGTTACGGTGATGGATGCCTTCCTGGCCCGTACGGAGAACGAGAACGGCACCTACAGCATGGGTTCCACCGACCGTTACATCTACGCTATTCCTAAGCAGGAAATCGACACATACAACAACAAGGACGTTATGTGGCAGAATCCTGGTTATTAATAGTTGTCTAATCTGATGAAATCAGGAGGTGAAGCTACCTTCACTTCCTGATTTTTTTATTATATTGAACCGCTATGAGATTTCTGTTTACTCTTCTTGCTTCATTGCTTTTCTGCACCGGTGTTTCCGCGCAGGAATATGGCAGGGCCCTGGATCTGGAGCCCGCCAAATGGATATGGTATCCCTCGGGCCGTACGCCTCAGAACACCTTCGTTCTTTTCAGGAAGGATTTCGAGGTAAAAGAGCTTCCGTGCAAAGCCAAAGGTTGGATAGTCGCGGACAGCAGGTACCGTCTTTTCGTCAATGGAGAGAGGGTTCAGTGGGGGCCGGCCCCGTCCGATCCCAGATGGCAGGAAGCGGACCCTGTAGATATAGGGCCGTATCTCAAGGAGGGTACCAATACCATAGCGGTGGAAGTCTGCTTCTTCGGCAGCGGCGACGGCACCACACCCATAGGCAAGCCGGGGCTTCTGCTGAACGTGGATGTTGCCGGAGAACGCATCTGCACCGACCCTTCCTGGCGATGCACGATTCCCAGGAGCTGGGAACCGGGCAAGTACAAAAGATGGTTCCTGCGCTCGCTCCAGGAGTGCTTCGATGCCAGAAACTATCCGTACGGCTGGAAGGAAAGCAGCTTTGAAATGGACGAAAGCTGGGTGCCTGCCCGGATATATGGGAGAGGGGACAAGCCATCCATCTGCAACCGTTACCGCGATTATCTTTGGGAAAGCAGGAACCTCCGGGCCGACGTAGAGCTCCGCGCCCGTTCCGTCCCAATGCTACGCGAAGAGGCTATACTCAATCCCAAACTCAAGGAAAGTATGCTGCTGGCCTGGAAGGTCCCTGCAGAGGACTACTTCGACATGGCAATGGACGATTCGGCGTTTTCGGTAGATGAGCACGTCATTTACGACAAGAGCCCGGAAAACGACGGCGTTTTCGTAATCGAGCCCGAGGGAGGGAAGACGGTTTCCTATGTATTCGCCTTCGAAGAACAGGGAGTAGGTTTCCCGTTCTTCAGCATCGACGCTCCCGAAGGCACCATAGTGGAGATGCTTGTCCACGAGGCCCACGAGCCCGGGAAATCTCCCATAATCAATACCCACTTCCATTCCTGGACAAGATTCATCTGCAAGGAAGGGAAGAACGATTTCGAGTCTTTCGACTTCGAAAGCTATAGATGGGTCCAGTTCATCATCCGCAATTTCGACCGGCCCGTAGTGCTTTCCGGGATAGGTATGAGAAGAAGGACCTATCCTTGGCCCACCGTGCCGGAAATAAAGGTCAAGGACGATACCTTGCAGAGGGTGGTGGATGCGGCCATCAATACGCTGAACAACTTCGCCCAGGAGACCATAGTGGACGGAATGGCCCGCGAACGCCAGCAGTACAGCGGCGACGGAGGGCATTCCATCCACGCTCTGTACCAGTTCTTCCGTCCCGACAGCATACTCACCCGTTACGTCAACACTTTCAGCCAGGGGAGTTCCATAGAAGGATTCTTCATGGACAGCTGGCCGGGCTGGGACAGGATGGTAAGGATATTCGAGCGTCAGCTGCAACTTACGGCCTGGGGTCCCATTCTGGACCACAGCATAGGATTCGTCTTCGACGTGTACAACTACTATATGTACACCGGAAAGAAGGAATACCTCACGGAAGTATATCCGAGGTTGGTCAAGTTCTATCATTACCTTAAGACCTTGACCGATCCCGAAGACAATCTAATTCCTTCGGTAGATCTGGGAATGTGCTCCGTCTATATGGACCAGCGGGCCTACAGGAACGATACCGAGAAGGAACTGGCCCTGAACCTCTATGTGGCGGCCATGTGCAAGTATGCAATGGCGCCCCTATGCGATCTGTTCGGAGATGCGGAACTGAAGGAAGATGCCCTGGAATACGGAGAAATGATCCACCAGGCCTGCGTCCGCAAGTACTGGGATGAGGGGCAGAAAGCATTCGTGAACAATCTCCCTTGGCGGGATAAGGAGGGGAGGGACCGCTATTGCGACAGATCCCTTTCTACCGCCCTGATCTATGACCTGTGCCCGGATGGCGCATACCAGAGATCTCTGGATATTCTTGTAAACCAGCCGGACAATCTGGGAGTATCCTATCCCTGCAACCTCGTATGGCCTATGTGGGCATTGGCGAAATACGGGAGGATGGATGTCGTTGTCTCGCAGCTCCGCTCCAAGTGGGGGAAGATGCGTTCCGTCTGGGAGAACAATACCCTCGAGGAGTTCTTCGATTCCGAGCCGGACAATAGCTCCCAGTGGAGCCACTGCGCCGTAATGCCGCTCATTGCCTTGTCGCAGGGGATAGCGGGGATCGTGCCCCTCAAGCCGGATGGAAGCCTCATAAAGATCCAGCCTCAGCCAGCCGGCCTGGATGGTATCGAATTCGATGTCTGGACCCGGCGCGGCCCCGTCCACTTCAAATATACCGGGAAGAAGGGAAAGAACCTGATTCTGGACATACCTGAGGGCGTAGAAGCAGAACTATGGATGGATGACGCGGAAAAAGTCAGACTTCCCCTGCTCCGGGAGGAGCCGGGCGGCTTCAAAGTTTATCTGGCCAAGAATTTAGTATATTTGCACATCGAGAAACGTTGATCGATGAAACGATGAAAAAATTAAGCGTATTTCTGTGCATTGCATTGACTTCTTGTTCCGTGGTCAGAGGCTATATTGCAGATGGGCCCAATGGCCCCGGCATCTTCAGTTACGAGCATCATGCCCACGAAACGGTCGCCAATGGATCGGATGTATTCTGCTTTCCCGTTGCCGACCGGGGCCCCGTCTGGCTTGACACCCTGCATTTCTACAACCTGGGGGCAAAATGCGTGAATATGACGTTCCAGGAAGCTCTGGAAGGCAAAAGCAGCACCCAGGGAGTTCTTATTATCCAGAATGACACCATCGTTTATGAGAAGTATTGGGGGGATCTCGCGCCGGACAAGCTGGCCACGGTCTTCTCGGTATCCAAATCCATCACATCGCTGTTATGCGGAATTGCGGTAGATGAAGGCTATATCCGCAGCATCGACGATGCCGTTACAGAATATATGCCTGAGCTTAAGAAAAAAGATCCCATGTGGCAGAAACTGACAGTCCGTCACCTGTTGGATATGAGAAGCGGCCTGGATTTCGACGATACCTACAGTATGAACTTGAAGGATATGAAGCGTCTGCTTGGAATTGCCCGGCTGAACTACGGACACAATGTGCCTAGGCAGGTGCGTAAACTCAAGTTCCGCTGCGAGCCCGGCACCAAGTATAGATACGAAAGCATGACCTCGCAGATACTGGGCCTGGTAATAGAAAGGGCCACGGGTATTCCTTTCGCCGATTATCTGAGCGAGAAGGTCTGGAAGCCTCTGCAAATGGAATCCCCGGCATTCGTGAATATCGACAGCCGCTCTCATAGGACCGCCCACTGCTTCGGTGGCATCACGACCACCACAAGGGATCTTGCAAAGATAGGGCGTCTTTACCTGAACGAAGGGATGTGGAATGGAAGACGCATCGTGAGCGCGGAATGGATACATAAGACTTGCGATTACGACCCCGGCAACCACGGCTATCATTTCAACTGGTATAACTCCAGCAGCTACGGGGAACCGAAACCCTTGTATCCTGGCTATTATGCACTTGGCATTGGCCATCAGGTACTTTATGTGAATCCGTACAAGAATCTGATAATGGTCCGTATAGGCCAAGGGAACCACAACGATTCTTTCGTCCCAGATTTATTCGAACAGCTTAGCAATTGCTGGCAATAGTTATTTGATTATAGCAATGAGCCTTTCTCTAAATAGTACCATAGGCCACCTTAAGTCCTTGATGGCCAGTATGAAGGATGTCGTTTTCCCTCTGTACAGCGACGTGAGGGAAAGCAACGCCCTGCGCGGAGTGTACGACAGCTTGCGTTCTGCTACCGATTCTACGGTAGCGGATGCTTTTATGGAAAAAATCCCCGAAATCAAGCGCCTGCTTGAAACGGACGTCAAGGCACTGGCGAAGAACGACCCCGCCGTCAAGAGCGAACAAGAGATAATCTACTGCTACCCGGCCGTGACCGCTATGCTGTACTACCGCACGGCTCACGAGTTGCTGATGCTGGGTGTTCCCATAATACCCCGTATGCTTACGGAATATGCCCACAACGTAACAGGAATCGATATTCATCCTGGAGCAGTGATCGGAGAAGGTTTCGCCATAGACCACGGAACCGGAGTGGTAATAGGCGAGACAACCATCATAGGCAAGAATGTCACTCTGTACCAAGGAGTTACCTTAGGTGCGAAGAGTTTCCGCTATGGCAGCGACGGACGGCCCCTGAACATTCCGCGTCACCCGATTCTCGAAGACGGCGTCACCGTTTACTCCAACACTTCCATCCTGGGACGTGTGACGATAGGCGAGGGTTCGGTCATAGGGGGAAACGTCTGGCTTACGCATTCAGTCCAAGCTCATTCCACCATTGTCCAAGGGCGCGCACAGGAGTCCTTCTCCGATGGTGCGGGCATTTAATACTCCAGTCCTTTGACGCTGATGCCCACGTTTACAGGGAAATGCGTCATCTCACCCATAACGAAATCTCGCTGGTAACCGCTTTTGAAGTATAGTGCCATATACAGATACATCGCATTGGGATCTCGTTCAGATTCAGGGGTTTCCCAATACTTACGACTGGCTTCTTCATCCGTGTCGACAATCTGGAAGCCTATGTAGTATCTGCCAGGATCTAGCAAGATCGGATCCTCGGGACGAATGTCGAATTCCTGCTTAGTAACTGATTCAGGAATATCCACATAGATGGGCTTGTGCAGTACGTTTACCAAAGAATCCTGAGTCCCTTCCATACGATAGATCCTGATAGCTACTACACATCCAGGAATATAGTTGGATAGGACTGCAAACATTATGTGCTGCACCAGAAATGGTCTTTTTGTTTTAGCCATGGAACCCAATTCGAGCCCCTTGACCTCTCCACCTGGCCGGTAGAAGCCTACCTGAGCATTATCACCCAATATCTTCATTCCCGGACGCACAAGGTACTTTTCCTTCGTCTTACCTGCAATGGAGACTGCCGGCGGCAATTCCAGATCCTGCAGTACGATGAGCACATCATCAGCCGGACCTGTGACAGGATAGCAAGAAGACCGATATGACACATGGAAGAATTCCAACGTATCGCACGGGACTTCTATCTCAAAACGCCCATCTACGGTCGAGATGGTTCCAATCTGCAGCCTCGGTACGCCGACCTGCACATATTCCACGGCCTCACCTTGCCCGTTAACGACCCGTCCTTTAACGCAGAAGCGTTCCTGAGCGGATAACAGAAGCGGAAGGAATGCCAGAAACAACGACAGTTTAATCCGCATAGATATCATCCTCCATCTCTGTTCCTTCCGGATCGGGCTGGTAGTCCAGGATGTCACCGGGAAGACAGTCCAGCTCCTTACAGATTTTGTTGAGCGTGGTGAAGCGTATGGCCCGGCCTTTCCCCGTTTTGAGCAGGGAAAGGTTGGTCATTGAAATACCTATCTTTTCAGATAGCTCCGAGAGTTTCATATGGCGCTCCCAGAGCATTTTATCGAGGTTTACGGTTATCATATCGCAAGTTTGCTGTCTTTTGCTGCCAAATAAGCCATTTTATAGAGTCCGGCAAAGAGAAGGACGATTAGAGGGACTAGGATCACGTTGGAATCCAGCAAAAACTCAGATTCTCCTTTCAGGACGACATCGTAATTGGAATGGACGAAGGCAAGTAGCGCGGCGACCAATGCCGCCCATCTGATAATTGGAATGTTGGATTTGGGGAATATTTCACCTGCTTTCAGGCCCTTGTTGATGCGGTAGAGGAAAACGCAGCAAAGGGCGAACAGGAGCGTGTTACATACAAGACGTGCAACAATGAGAAAAATCTGCCAGCCTTTTATTGTCGGATTCCAGTTTATGGGAAAGAAGAAGTTGTCCAACCACAGCTGGGAAATCAATTGGAAATAAGAATAGACTACTGTCAGGCCTCCTAGTGCAAGGATGGCGATGGAGAGACGTTTGATGCTCTTCTGATTTGAATTGTTCATATTGGTTCTATTGTTTTGTTTAATCATATCCGTTGACAAAGATAATGCCATTTTTACGAATTTCATAAAATTATTTTACGATTTACATAAATTCAAATCAAGTTTAGCTTACTCTTGCGGAAATTGATGAAAGAATGTAAAGACATATTTACACTATGTGTAAAGGACTTTACAGTCTTTACACAATCGCCAAATTTGCATTTGCTTGTATATCAACATATTAAATAATATGGCATACTATTAGATTGGTGGTTGGACAACTAGACGATCGTGTAAACAAGCAAAATGATTCTACGAAACCTAAAGAGCCTCATCCGCCGGTATCCGGTAGCGGTGATCCTGAACTTCGCCGGGCTGGTGGCGGCGCTGCTTGCCTTTGCCCTGATATTCCTGCAGGCGGATTATGAGCTGTCTTTTGACAAATGCCATCCGACGGCCGACCGGGTTTTCCGAGCGGACAAGGAAGGCGATGAGTCGCTGTTCAGGAATATCCTGCCGAGGGGTTTTGCCGATGATATCATCGCTTCGTCGGCCCACATTGAGGCGGGTTGTACGTTCATGCCTTTCATGGGAGAAATTTATTTCTCCGTGGCAGAGGACGGCAAGGATCCTGTCGGCTACAAGCGGGATCTGTTTTTCGTGTCGGAGCGTTTCATCGACGTCTTCGGAATCAAGATGATCGAGGGCGATTCCCACGCACTGGAGGGTCCCAATTCCGTGATTATTCCCCGGTCGCTGGCGGAGAACCTGTTCCCTGGAGAGCGGGCGATTGGCAAACTGCTGAAAACAGACGCCAAATATATGGAGGTTCCCCGCGAAATCACCGTGACTGGCGTGTATGAGGACTTTCCGACAAATACGCAACTCGGGAATGACCTGTATATGACCATTGGTGATATCCAAAAAGGGAGTTACGGAGGAGCCAACTTCGTCTGCTATCTGCTGCTTGACGATGCTACCAACGCGCAGGCGGTGGCCGATGAATTCAATGCTCATTTCGACTTTCCTCCGCAAGGAGACTGGCTAACACCCATCGAACTGGTGCCGTTGACAAGCATCTATTTCCGGAACGAGGGCAATGTGTATAAGAGCGGCAGCCGGTCGCAGTTGCTTCTGCTCATCGCGATTGCCATCCTGATCCTGGGCATCGGCCTGATTAACTTTACCAATTTCTATGTGGCGCTGACACCGCTGCGCATCCGGAGCGTGAACCTGCAGAAGATCCTGGGCTCATCGACACGGAGGTTGCGTGCTTTGGTTGTGGCGGAGGCCATCATCTGGTGCATCTGTGCCTTTGTAGTTGCCGCACTGATGCTGGGCCCGGTTTCCGATGCGCTACTGACCCGGGGCATACTGATGCAGTCTTTATCCATCGGCAAGCATTGGGGCCTGTTGCTGTTCGTCGGGACGGTTGCGGTGGCCACCGGTATCATTGCTGGCATCTGGCCAGGCATCTATTCCACATCGGGCCAGCCTGCGATGATCCTCAAGGGTAATTATGGACTTTCGGCATCCGGAAAGACGCTGCGGAGTGCCCTGGTAGGTGTCCAGTTCGTGATTTCCACGGCGCTGCTCATCTTCGTTCTGTTTGTTCAACGGCAGAGCCGGTTCATGCAGGAGTATCCCTGCGGATACGACAAGAACAACTTGGCGGTGGTGAATATCGGCGGCGAGAACGGCCGGGAGAAGGCCGACTGGCTGCGGGAGCGGCTGTGCGCGCTTCCGGAGGTGCGGGACGTGGCCTACGCGAATGTTCTCATAGGCGGGTCGGATACATATATGACGGAGGGTGCGGATTTCGGAGACGGCCAGGTGTCGATGAGCATGATTTACTGCAGCTGGAATCTGCCGCAGGTGCTGGGACTGGAGCTGTTGGAAGGCAGGGATTTCAATGAAGGCGAGTTCGGCCCGATTCTGTTCACGCAGGATCTCAAGGCGCATGGCGCTGAGATGGAGGTATATGCTGACGAATTCGGCGACGGAGCGCCCATTGTAGGATTCATCAAGAATGTGAATATCACTTCCATGCGCAAAGCCGATTCTCCGGTGGCGTTCCAGGTGCATACCGAGAAGGGACATTCTATGCCGTTCGCTTATCTCCGGCTGATGGAAGGGGTGGACCGCTTGGCCGCTACCGAGAAAATCCAGACTATCCTCCGGGATATGGATCCGACGATGCCGTTTGAGGTGCAGTTCTACGATGCCATCGGCAAGAACCTGTACAGCGGCGAGGAGCGCCTGCGGCTGGCCGTGTGGCTGTTCTCCCTGCTGGCGGTGCTGCTGTCGCTGGTGGGCATCTGGGGCCAGGTGCTGATGGACGTGCAGTACAAGCGGATGGAGATTTCCGTAAAGCGGGTGTTCGGGGCCGATATGGGCCAGATTACCAGCGAAGGCCTGATGCTGTATCTGAGGACAGTGGCCATCTGTTATGTGTTAGCGGCGCCCGTGGGCTGGCTTGTGGTGCGATACTACTTGCAGCAGTTCTCCCACCGGGTGGGCTTCCTGCCATCGGTGTTCCTGCTGGCGCTGGTGATTGTGGGGGTGCTGTGTTCGGTCGTGGTGCTGTATCACTATCTCAAGACCGCCAGGATGAATCCGGCGGAGGCGCTGAAGAATGAATAATCGCTGTTTGGATGCAAGGAATTGCGTTCTTGGGATTATATTTGTACAACAATTTGAATGATATGATGAGAAAGATCTTAAGTTTTGTTTGTGCGGCGCTGCTGGTGGCAGGACTGTGCGGGTGTGAGAAGCAACTAATCCCTGATATTAACCTGACAGATAATCTGGAAGGAAGTTGGGAGAAAGTGTATCCGGAAGGCGTACAGGATGCAGGGCAGGTGATATGGACTTTCTCTACCATCAATAAAGAGAGTCAAAGTCCGCTTATTCTGACCATCTACGTATCCGATGTGTTCTCCGGGGATTCGGAGGCGAAATATATTTATCAAGAGCATCAGAACGGCTATCCCGGAGTCGGCAGTTCCACGCCGGACATTTACCTCTTTGAGTTGGACCACGATTTTATGCAAGAAGACAGGAAAGCAGCCTACACGCCTGCGGCACGCTATTACGTCAAGGAGTGCAGCAAGGACAAACTGGTGCTCTCGCGCGAAGAGGTGAATGTGGACGGGCCGAATCTGCTGGAAGGCGATGTGACGTTCCGGAGGATGGGACTATATACCAAGTAGATTCTTCGTCCTTTGAGTTCAGAGCATCTCGTCCTCAGATAATCCTTGTTTTGAGGACGAGATGGTCTTTTTGTCCGTTTCGTCCTCAAATAAGGGCCTAAATGAGGATGAGATTGGTTCCGGAGGCTACTTCCCGATGCAGAAAATCACCTACTTTCCAATGAGACTCGTAGGGTTTTTAATGGGGTGTGATTATCAGTGAGTTAAGCAGTTCGTTTGTCACAATTGTGACAGAATCGGCGTTTTCTGTGACAAGTATTGTGACAGATTCAGTCCTCTACTCGAAGAGTCTTCATCGATAAGTCTAAAAAAGCTCGGGTAAAAGAGAAAATAGGCCTGTTTTCAGTCATCTTGAGACATGTCAAGAAAATGTAACATGATTGACATGAAAACACGCCTGTTCTAATCTTAAATTATTCCAGATAAGAACTCGGTTTTCTTATGCAGACGAGAGAAACAATGCCCCTCATTAGTGTCTAGAAATATAGTTGTTTAGTCTAATTGGTATATCTATTACATGATTGGACTATACTGGCACTTCTGCGAAACCATCCTTTTTCTTTTACCCGAATCGTTTCTTATGCTCATTTCGGTCTTTGGGTATTCTCTGAGACCTCCTAGAGCCACTTGCTGAAAGTTATGCATTAGCAGTGGCAGAGCTTTTTACCGGCCATTTTGCACACTCCGAAAGGTGTCTGTTCGCACAAGTGAAAAAGACCGTTATAAGTTAGACCAGGAGGACGAATATAAAATGGATTCTCATACTTACATCTTTCGATATATCATCTTTTGATATATCAAATATTGTTATTATTTTTGCGCAAACAATAGATGCCTTATGAAAACCCCCTTCGTATTCGGCAGACTTGCCAAGGAAAACAACTTTACGGACAGAAAAGAAGAGACGGCGCATCTCGTGACCAACTTCATGTCTCTTATCAATACCATCCTTATCTCTCCCAGACGATGGGGGAAGAGTTCCCTTGTTTTCAAGGCTGCCGACATTGCCATGAAAGAAGACAGAGACTTGAGGGTATGTCGGGTCGATCTCTTTAATGTACGTTCAGAAGAGCAGTTCTACACAGCATTGGCTCAAAGCGTCATTAAATCCACCGCGACCAAATGGGAGGAAGCCGTCGCGAATGCGACCCGGTTCCTTTCCCGCTTTGTCCCCAAAGTGTCCTTCGGTGGCGACCCGATGAGCGAACTTACGGTAGAACTCAATATGGAAGAACTCCGGAGGAGTCCCGACGAAATTCTGGACCTTGCAGAAAAAATCGCCGGAGAGAAAAAACTGCGCATCGTCGTCTGTATCGATGAATTCCAGAACATTGCCACATTTGACGATTCGCTCGCGTTCCAGAAAAAGCTTCGGTCCCATTTCCAGCAACACGAGAACGTGGCTTATTGCCTATATGGCAGCAAGCGACACATGATGCTTGAAGTGTTCACGGATTATTCTATGCCTTTTTACAAGTTCGGCGACATCATGTTTCTGGAGAAAATCAAGACTCCGGACTGGATCAAATTCATCAGAGATACGTTTGAAAGGACGGGCAAATCCATCGCTGATAACGTTTGTGAGGAGATAGTCGTGCGCGTCCAGAATCATCCGTACTATGTCCAGCAGCTTGCCCAGCAAGTATGGCTACGCACCGATAAGGTTGCTACACTTGATGCCGTTGATGAAGCACATTCCACGATAACGGCACAGCTCAGCCTGATGTTTGACACGATGACCCAAACGCTTACCAATCAGCAGATGTGTCTTCTCCGAGCCATGTCCGCCGGTGAGAAGAACCTTACATCAAAGGCCGTCATGGACAAATATAAGCTCTCATCTCCTACGATGATTTCTCGTGCGAGAAAAGCGCTCGTTGAAAAGGACATTCTTGACAACATTGCAGGCGTATATTCTTTCCAAGACCCCGTGTATGCTTATTGGCTGAAGCATCATTACTTTTTGCTATAATTCGCCCAAATCTGTGTTCGAGACCTATAACGGCATATACTTGTCCAGATACTTATCAATGGCCATAATCCACTGTTTCTGGATTCTGCTGTCGTTCTGGAGACCGTGTCCGGAGTGAGGCATTTCAAAGTATCTGAAGTTCACTCCGTTCTTCTCCAATGCCGCTTTCAGGCGGAGGGAAGCCTTGAATGACTGCACTCGGTCATACGTTCCGTAAGCCACTACGGTAGGAGGAGCATCCGGTGTAATCCATTCCATGGCCGAGATAGGCTTCATCATTTCCAGATAGGACCCATCCTTGACCCGCTCGATGGGAATCAGTTCTCCCAACATGGCGCTGAACATGGCCATCGTTATCTGGTAACTCTGCTCGTCTTCTCCGGTCATTCCGTAGCAGTCCCAGTCTTCCCTGTAGAAACAGGACGGGCCTACGGCGCCGAAGGTAAACACCACGGGAACGGGAGCTTCTTTCGCATCGCGATAGGAGTAAATCATAGCCAGGGCATGACCGGCCGATCCGCCGGCAATAGTCATCTTGTCGATGGGATAACCGGCAGCTGCGGCAGCCTTGATTACTTCAGGAATAGCGGCCTTGATTTCATTGGACTGCGTGTAGACACTGGCGCCATTGGAGGATACGCCGCCAAGGTCCCTTGCCAAGGTGTAATTGATTCCGGCTGCTACATAACCCTTCTTGCAAAGCCAGGCAAGCATATCGCGGTCGTCGGACTTATCTCCGGATGTGAATCCACCGGCGTGAAGATAAACGGCTAGACCATAGGCCTCCCGGGAATTGTCCTTGGGCAGGTACAGGTCGAACTTTTGCTCATCACCTTCGCCATAGGGAAGGTCCGTGGTAAGCGTGCCGATTTCGTCGCTCCACTTGGCAGAATACTCCTTCGCCCACGAGGGCTGGATGGCGAATTTGGAAACGGCGCCTGCGATAAAGGCTACGAGGAAAACAAGGATTCCGAGCCACACGGGGATGATTCTTTGACGCTTGCTCATAAGATATTCCCTCCGAATAAAGTACCGCCAAGAAGCATGTTCAAAAAGGCCCTTACCGCAAGTCGCCCGAGAACAAATCCAATCATTACGATAACTGCCAATACTATAGCTTTTTTCTTATTTCGTTCCATACCGATTGTAATTCTGAATTGTCAACTGTTAAGACCATCTCATCAATATCCTTTATCGAGTGATTCCGGGCATATCTGCCCAGTTCTTCCACCACCTCGTCCTGATAGACCTTCAGCGATCCATAAGCAGCATCGTCTATTCCCCCGTGGGCAGGGAGTTGGATGCTGCGGCCAGCATAACGCTCAAGAAGAAGGCGCACCTTTCCAGGGCGAAGCAGTTCAGTTGAAGCCAGTGAACGTGTGACCATATCTTTCAGATACGGTATCATATCAACCGCCCCTTGAGGATTGCCGTTGTTGTGGCTGCTGTAACTCTCTACGGGGCCGTCGTCCGACACATTGATGTTGAAAGGTCTGGCGGCATCATATGAGGCCGGGAGCATTTCTCCCACGGGAACGGGTTTAAAACTCTCGACGCGGGTAAGCGAAGGATCCAGGAGCTCGTCCAATGCCTTCCCTAGGATGCCGGGGTTGGAAGCATCCAACCGGGTGGAGAATTTCTTCGGCATACTGTCGCTATTCTTCTCGTAGGTATACTTCCGGGTAGTCTGGTCGATGGGGACCAGGAGGTCCGACGTGCAGTGATAGATGATGAACGGATTGGAATAACAGTCGGCAAGGCCGATGGGAGAAAGGGCAGCCCAACGGTCATAGTCTTCCTTGTCCGGGAAGTTGTCCTGGATGGGTTTGAACATACCCGAAACCATACCGGCGAAAGGCAGGGGTATCTCCATCATGGCTTCCATGAATGCCTGCATTTTTTCTTCATCGGTTCCCTTCGTAAGCTTTCCTGCGTGTTTCAGCATGACCTTCAGAAGCGAGCCGCCGTTAAGTTCATCGGCCGCATTGAAATGCTGATAGAAGTTGAAATAAACGTTTTCGACAGGGGCGTTGGCCACGCTGGCACAGATGCCCATCTGAAGACCGGCGAGCATCATGGACATATAGCCGCCGGCGCTGCCTCCCACCATCAGGATACGCTGAGGGTCAAAATCCGTAGTATGGCGGACGGTGTACAGGGCAGCGTTGTTGAACACCAGATCGTCATCGGTAAGCTGGCCGTTGTAGGCGTTGTCAAAGTCCGTGGGAGAAACCACCGCCCATCCTTCGGCAAGATATTGGCGGAGTTCCAGGGCGTCGTCCTTCATCTCGTAGTGGGGAATGTATACAACAGGCATGGGCTTTTTAGCCGTCTGCGGGATAAACATATGCACCGGTCGCACGGACACCGTGTCGCCTTTGGTGATGAAGGGGATTTCTACGCGTCGCTGCTCAATGTCCACGAGCGGAGGAAGGGAGTCGGTGAGCTGGGCCTGCATCGCCAGCAGTTTGGCCAAATCGGCGCCTTTTTGCGCATTGGCGTTCTGGGCATTCGAGCCGCCGCCACAAGCGGATAGCAGTGTGGTGACAAGGGCGAGACTGAGAAGGATTCGTTTCATGGTTTTTGTTTTTCTTTTGCAAAGATGGGGATTATTTCCCGCGTGTGTGATTCAATCTGTCCATTTTCTTCGCCGATTCATCCAAAACGCCAGTTTGGACGAATTGAATACATAATTGTACGACGCGGGGAGTGCGTGCGCGTGAAGGCAAGTATCTTTGCCATAGAAACAATAGCCAATGAAAACAAAACTCGCAATACTCCTTCTTCCGCTGCTGGTTGCAGCTTGCGCACCCAAGGAAGATTTCTCCGCAGGATGGTCTTTCTGGTCAGATACGGCCCCGGAGCCCAAAACCGTGACGCTGCCGCACGATGCCATGCTCACGGAAAACCGGAGGGCCGATGCGCCCAGCGGCTTTGGAAGCGCCTATTTCGAGACAAGCTCCTATCATTACGAGAAGTACTTGGAGGTGCCTGCCACATGGCTGGACAAACATGTTGTCCTCCATTTTGGCGGCGTGTACCGCAATGCGACGGTTTATGTCAATGGCGTCGAGGCGGGGAAACATGCCTATGGTTTCACACCTTTCGACGTATGCCTGGACGGGCTCCTTATCAAGGGAAGCAATACCATCCGGGTAGATGTGGACAATTCCGAAGCGCCCAACATTCGCTGGTACAGCGGAGCGGGCATCTACCGCCCCATGCAGTTGATTGTAAAGGAAAAGAATCATATCGAGGATGTGCAGATTGCCACGCTTTCCGTAAACCCCGCACACATTTCGGTTGTAACCCGTCATAACGGGGATGCAGTGCGTATCAAAATTTTGGACGGAGAACGACTTGTTGCTAAAGCCGAAGACAATGCCGTGGAACTGGAAATCCCCAATGCAAAGCTCTGGAATGCAGAACATCCGGATCTGTACACGGCAAAAGTGGAGATCCTCTCTGATGGGAAAGTGACCGATACGGAAGTGATTGAATTCGGCATCAGGACCCTTGAATGGGACACAGAAGGTTTTCGTGTCAACGGGGAGACTGTTCTATTGGCAGGTGCCGGGATTCATCATGACAATGGCATCCTGGGTGCGGCGGAGTATGAAGATGCCGCCTTCAGGCGGGTGCAAAAACTAAAAGAAATGGGCTTCAACGCCATTCGCTCGGCCCATAATCCCATTTCCGAGGAGATGCTGAAGGCTTGCGACCGCTTGGGAATGTATGTGATGGATGAACTCTACGACGGCTGGTTCGCCAGTAAAATGAAATATGATTACCACACGGACTTCCCCAATCATTTTCAGGAAGACCTGGAGGCGATGGTCCGAAAGGACTGGAATCATCCCTCTGTGGTGATGTATTCCATCGGCAACGAACTTACGGAGCCGGCCCTTACGGGAGGGATGCAAGTAGCATCCCAGATGATAGACAGAATCCATGAACTGGACCCCTCAAGGCCCGTCACCTGCGGTATCAACCTCAGCATCCTGTCCGATGCCTGCCGCAACCAGGATAAACCTGAGCAATCGGCCGCCACCATGGAACTTCTGATCCAAATGCTGATGCGGCCCATGGATCCCGGCATCTCCAGCCTGGATTTCAACGAGGCCAATGCCCAGAATAATGCCGCCGGGAACGAGGCGCTTAAGAGTTCCGAAGTAGATAGTTTCGTGAGCCCCTTCCTGGATATGCTGGACATTGCGGGGTACAACTATGGAGAACCTCGCTACGCACTGGACAGGGAAATACATCCTGATCGTGTAATCGTAGGAAGCGAAACCATGATTACCAATCTGCGCAGTATGAAATATATGCCGCCGTTATTCTTCTTCCTGGGCTATCTGCTGTACTGCATTTTCCCAACGATGGGAGGGTTTATCGTCGGCTCCGTGTTCATTGGCATTGCCAACGGCATCGGCGTCCCGTATCTGAATACGATCGCTTCCATCAAGGCAGGGAAGCATGCAGCCACCACCGTGATGCCGCTGTTGAGCATGGCGCTCTATCTGGGGCAGTTCACCTCGCCGCTCATCGTCACGCCAGCCGGGAAGTTACTCTTCGGCCAGGCAGATGTCTCCGCTCCCTTCAAGATAGCCTGCATCTTCTGCGTGATCTTCCTGCTGCAGGTCTATATGACGCGCAGGTTCCAGAGCCTGCCGCCGAAGAAAGCGTAAATTTCCATATGCTCATGCCATTTTGCAAAATAATAAAAGACAAGCAAATTACAAGAGGAGTAGGTTCGGAGTAGTTTCGATGAAAGCTCGCAGGTGAACGCAGGAAATAATCAGCACGTCTTGCGGTTTTGTAAAATATATTTTATAAATTTGCAAAACGGATTTTATAAATATGTACGAAAGACATCATCTCCAGACACTCAGGAGCCGCATGGCGGAGCCTCGAAGGACCATGCACGTGGTCATGGGACCGCGTCAGGTAGGTAAATCCATTATGGTTGGGCAATTTGCAGACAGTACTCAGGTTCCTCACGATTTCCTTGCCACCGATGGCGTAAACAAATACGACAAGGGGTGGATTGCAGACCGCTGGCAGGAAGCCCGCATGAAAATGGATGCAAGGGGCGAGAGCGAACGCATCCTCATCATCGACGAAATCCAGAAACTCGATAATTGGAGCGAGCAGGTCAAGGCCGAATGGGACAAGGATACGCGTGAGCACCGGAATCTGAAGGTGATACTTCTGGGCTCATCCCGTCTTCTGTTGCAGAAAGGCCTGGAAGAGTCTCTTGCCGGACGCTTTGAGACCATCAGAATGGGCTACTGGGAATACTCGGAGATGCGGGATGCATTCGGAATGACAGTGAAGGAATATATTTACTTCGGTGGTTTTCCCGGGCTGGCTCCCTATATCCACGATGAAGACCGCTGGAGGAAAATGCTGGAAGACTCCATCATCTCTCCCGTTCTGACGCGTGACATCCTCGAAATTGAAGAAATCCGTAATCCTGCACTTCTGAGGCAGGTTTTTGAGTTGGGGAGCATGTATTCCTCCCAGGAACTCTCCCTTACGAAGATGCAGGGCACGATGAACAGCGGGTCTGTCCCCACCATCAGTTCCTATCTGAAAATCCTGGACGACACCATGCTTCTGAAACCGATGCAGAAATATGAGATAACGCCCCTCAAGACAAAGAAGAGTATTCCAAAGCTTCAGGTGTACAACAACGCCTTCAAAAACAGGTATGGTTTGTATTCCTTTGCACAGGCACAGGAAAATGCAACCCAATGGGGACGGCAATTCGAATCGGCCGTGGGGGCTCACCTTGCGAACAGAAGCGTATTGGATGGATTCGACCTGCTCTACTGGCGTACCGACCGGGGAAAGGAGTGTGATTACGTACTGAGCAAAGGTGGCCGTCTCGTCGCCATAGAAGTCAAGAGCGGCTCCGATAAAGATATATCCGGATACAGGGAATTCTGTGATCTGTACAAAGACAGGATCTCCGCCGCATTCATTGTCGGGCCGGAGGCCCTTGCTTTTGAAGACTTCGTGGCTCTGGATCTGAACAAATTGTTTATCAATCAATGAACAGAAAACACCTATACCTTATCGCGGCAATCATCTGGGGCATCCCCGGAGTCATCATTCCTGTCAAAGGAATTAGCGCATATGGACTCGGGAAAAAAACTAGCGCACGGAAAGCAGCACTGTCTTTACATCCCGGCTATTGGGGCCGGTCATGATTTCGAAGTCGCCGGGCTCGCATACGTTCTCCAGAGCCGCATTCCAGTAGCGGAGGTCGTCCGTGCTGAGCTGGAAGACAACCTTCCGGCTTTCACCCGGTTCCAGGCAGATTTTCCGGAAAGCGCGCAGGCTCTTGACGGGCCTTGTGGTGGAGCCGTAGATGTCGTGGATATAAAGCTGAACCGTTTCCTTGCCGGCACGGGTACCGGTATTGCGCACCTCGACACTCACGGTGAACTCATCTCCAAGGCCGATTTCCGCGCTTGAAAGCACAGGCTCTCCATATTCGAAGCCGGTGTAGCTGAGCCCGAATCCGAAGGGATACAGGGGAGCGTTGATCTCGTCGATGTAGTTGCTCCGGAACTTGACGTAGGGGGCGGTATCGCCGTGCGGCCGGCCGGTATTCTTGTGATTGTAGTACAGCGGAACCTGCCCGAGGCTGCGGGGAAAGGTGGTGGTTAGCTTTCCGCTTGGGTTCACGTCCCCATACAGCACATCTGCGATGGCATGGCCGGCTTCTGTGCCGAGTGCCCATGTGCAGAGGATGGCGTCCATGTTCTCCTCTTCCCATCCGAGGGTGAGCGGACGTCCTGTTGTGAGCACCATCACGACAGGCTTTCCCGTTGCCTTGAGGGCCTTCAGCAATTCTTCCTGTGCATCGGGCAGGCAGAGAGTGGTCCTGGATGCACCTTCGCCGTTCATGTTCTTGGGTTCGCCTACGCAGGCAACTATGACATCTGCACCTGCGGCTGCCGCCAGAGCTTCGCACAGAAGCTCCTGTTTGCCCCTCGGATGGATGGGTGGCACCTGGAATCCCGGGACGAAGTATTTGTATAGCCCGTAGAGGACCGTCTCCTCCAGTTCAGGATCGTTGAACATCCAGCTGCCCGCAGCACATGCTATGCTTCCTTCGGATACATCTCGCATGCCGTCAATGATGCTCACGCATTCGCGCAAATGACTGCTCATGCTCCATGTGCCGGCCATCTCGGAAGGCGCATCGGCGAAGGGGCCGATTACGGCAACGCGGGCGTCCTTTCGGAGCGGCAGTACGCCGTTGTTTTTCAAAAGCACCTGGCTCTCAGCGGCAATCTCCCTCGCGGCTGCCTTGTGAGCAGGGGAGTATACTTCACTTTCACGTCCGGTCTCGAAATACTTGAATGGATTCTCGAACAGTCCCAGACGGTATTTAGCTTCCAGAATCCGGCGGCAGGCAAGGTCGATATCTGCCTCTCTTGCGCGGCCTTCTTCGAGGGATTTCTTAAGTGTCCCCACAAAACCATTGGAGTTCATATCCATGTCAAGTCCGGCCTGCAGGGCAGTGGCGGAGACTTCCTGAAGGTCTCCGATACCGTGTGCCTGCATCTCCTTGATGGCAGTAGCGTCCGACACCACGAATCCGTCAAAACCCCAGCTGTCTCGCAACAGTTCCGTCAGAAGATAATGATTGCCCGTTGCGGGGACGCCCTCGAACTCATTGAAGGAGCTCATGTAGGATGCGGCTCCTGCCTGGGCAGCAGCCTCGTAAGGGTACAGATACTCGTTCAGGGCCCGCTGGCGGCTCATGTCCACGGTGTTGTAGTCGCGGCCGGCTTCCGCTGCGCCATAGAGTGCGAAATGCTTCACGCAGGCCATGACGGTGCTGTCACCTTCAAATCCTTCGCCCTGATACCCGCGCACCATCGCCTTTGCAATCTCCCCTCCAAGGAAGGGATCCTCGCCGCTGCCTTCCACAATGCGGCCCCAGCGCGGGTCGCGGGCTATGTCCACCATTGGACTGAACACCCAGTTGATTCCCTGCGCCGTCGCCTCCCGGGCAGCGATCCTTGCGCTCTTTTCGATCAGGTCCATGTTCCAGGACGTGGAAAGCGCCAGCGGCACCGGAAAGATGGTCTGGTGGCCATGGATGATGTCGTAACCGAAGAATAGCGGAATATGATGAGGGGCTTTCAACGCCATCTCCTGGGCTTCCCGGAGCGTCTTCGTATCGAAAGAGCCATACAATGCGCCCAGCATGCCGCTCTCCAATGCCCGGCGGTTTTCGTCTTCGGTAGTGACCTTCTCAGCCGACACGAAACCAGCGGCCGACTGGAGATTCAGCTGACCAATCTTTTCTTCGATACTCATGTCTTTCATAAGGGAAGACACGAAGCGGTCCATTTCCTTTTCGGAAGGCGTTGAACAGGCAGGAATAAGAACCAGTAAGGCAGCTAAAACGGGGAATGCAATTTTCATCTGACACGGGTTTTCTGCAAAAATATAAATATAATGAGACTTCGAAAAAGCGGTTTAATTGATTTGTACAAAACATCAAAAAGAACGAACAAATAGTAAAATGGCAGACATATATCAATCGTAGTTTTGCAAAAAAAGTAATGATACTTATGAAACCTAATTCAATGTTTATCAGCGCTGCGGCAATTCTGCTGCTTTCCGCAGGCACGGCTTGCGGCCAGAACAAAGTGAATCCTGCGGTCACGACCGAAACTCATGTCTACGCCCATAAGGACGGGGAAGATCTCAAACTCGATATTTATGTCGATACTACGGTAAAGTTCAAGGGACCGCGTCCGGTCATCCTCTACCAACACGGTGGCGGCTGGGACAGCGATGATACCCGGGAACAGGGGAAAGGGTGGCTGTCCGAGATGTCCAAAATGGGATATGTCACAGCTTCCATCGACTACAGGCTGGGTATCCGCCGCATGAGGGAATCAGGTGCACAGCTGGATACGACCAACTTCGGACAGTGGTATGATTATGCCATCACACTTGGTATTGAGGACTTCTATGACGCAACGGCATATCTGGTAAAGAATGCGAAGAAACTGAACATCGATCCTAAGAAAATCATTGCATCCGGAGGCAGCGCTGGAGCTACAGACGTAGTCAGTGCGGAATACCGTCTCGTCAATGGCGACACCCTTGCTGTTCAGCACCTGCCAAAAGACTTTAATTATGCTGCAATCATTTCCTGTGCTGGCGGTGTGTGGGGATTCGGCCTCGAGGAACCAAAATGGAACAAAAAGCCCTGCCCCTTCCTCATTTTCCATGGAGACAAAGACCAGCTCGTGCCCTACGACCACTTACTCATTCCTGCCAGCAATTACAGCGCCTGGGGGCCTCTGGTATATGCAAGACAACTTAAGGAAATGGAAGTTCCATACCTCTTCCTCACCGGTAAAGACTGTGACCACGCCCTCTCAGGCCTTCCGTTCGCGAATTGCCGGGAACTCATGGATTGCTTCCTTAAGCGCGTTGTATTCGATGGCGAGCAGCTTGTCTGGGAGATGAGCGAAAGCTATCTGGATGAGCCGCGTACGCTCATGTATGTAATAAAGAATCTTGCCAAATATCAATAACATTCACTATCTTTGCCTTGAATGGACAAGGCCCTGACTTCACTGTTACTGGTTTTATTCATCCTTGCTTCCTGTTCCGGAAGCAGGGATGAAAGCATATATATGAGTCCTGCGAGCATGGTCCAGTCGCAGGAAATCTCCAACCGCAATATCACGGCGATAGCAGAGGATGCACAGGGTTTCATCTGGATGGGTACCGAAAGGGGCCTGAACCGTTACGATTCCAGGGAATTCAGGCAGTTCTTTTATAATCCCGATAATGACAACAGCTTGTGCTCCAATCGTATAGGCTGCCTTTTCGTGGATTCATCAGATAGACTCTGGGTCGGAACGGTGAACGGAGTATGCCGGTATACCCGGCAGGGTGATTTCATCAGGGTAAAGGCTCCCAGGGGATTCATCAATGTCTATCAGGTACTGGAAAACCGCGAGGGAAGGATCCTTTTCAATACCATCGAGCAGCTTTACGAGTGGATTCCCGAAGCCGACAGCATGAAAGTGCTCATCAAAGACTTCGACCCCGGGAAGCATTATTCCAATGATTGCCATATCGATAGTTCCGGTGACATCTGGAGTGTTCTGGACGGAGAGGTGCGCTGTTACGACGGAAGCACGCTGGAACTCAGGAAATCAATTCAAACTGGTATACGTCCTCATTTCTCATACCTTTCGAGCACGGGGGTCCTTTGGGTGATGGGAGAGAAGACCATTGGCGTTGATACCCACACCGCTGCACTGAAGCCGCTTCCCCAGGTATTGGAGGACGAAGAATCCCTCCTGGACAACAACGGCTCAATTATCTATGAAACAGAAGGAAAGGCTTTTATCTCCACCGGTAAGCACATGCTTATGTATGACATAGCTGGAGGCTCGATACTCAGGGAAAACGAAAAAGGCTTTCCTTTCAAAACACCTGAAGGTATCATCACCCAAATGTATTCAGATTCCCAGAATAATTTGTGGTTTGCCATCAGGGACAGGGGATTTGCCATTAGATACAATTTTATCGAAAGATTCAACAGCGACGTTCTGCTGTCTGCCGGCATGCAGGGACGCTCTGTGGTATCCATGTCTACAGACAGTCACGGCATCTTGTGGATGATGGACGTGGAGAACAACCTTTTCTCCTATGATGAGAATACCGGATCAGTCAAATCCTATCTGTCAAAAAGGCTTTTCGAATTCAAAAGAATCAGTGATCCTTCCATGCTGATTCTGATGGACAGCGAAGACAATTTATGGGCTGTACAGCCGGAAAGGCTTTGCAAACTGGATTGCCGTCAAGAGGATTGCCGACTCGTGGAGTCCTACGAGATCCCCAACAGGATATCCTGCATCCTGGAAGATTCTTGCGGCACCATCTGGTTAGGGACTGGAAGCAGAAATCTTTATTATAAGCGCAAAGAAGAAAAACATTTTTCCTGCCTTGAAATGGACGCCCCTGCGTTAACGATGGCCAGCGCCATGCGGGAATTGTCCGGTGGCAGGCTCTTCGTGAGTTTCTTCTCGGGAAATCCTGTAACGGTAGACATCGAAACCATGACGCCGACACTGCTCTCCGGTATCGGGAAATTGTCCTTATACGATTACTACACCGATGTCACCGAGGCTCCGGACGGGAGCCTGTGGCTGGGTACGAAAGAAAGCGGCTTGTACCTATACGATTACCAGAAAAACAGTACGGAATCTATAGAAGGCTTGTCCTGCGGCAATATCTGCTCCGTAATAGGGGATGAGGACGGCAACGTGTGGGTATCCACCCTTGACGGGCTCAGCAAATATGTCCTGAAAGACAGGACGATCGTCAATTATTCCGCTTCCGACGGCCTCGGCGGCAAGCAGTTCAATGAGAAATCCGCTGCCCGGCTTCCCAGCGGGAAGCTGGTGTTCGGCGGTACGCATGGGGTCACCGTTTTCGATCCGTACAGCTCCGTACCCAAACGGGACGTTCCTTTGTATTTCACCCATCTCAGGATCAACGGCCGTCCCGTAAGAGGAGGGAACGCGGTCATGGACCGTATGGTGGAGTATTTGCCGGAGGTCACCCTCAAGCACTCCCAGAACGATTTTTCCATCGACATCATCGCTCCGGACTACAGGGAGCACGAGCAGATCCATTATTATTATACACTGGAGGGATATGAGCGGGAACAACATGACCTGGGCTCTTCCCGGACCATCAATCTGGTGAACGTCCCGCCCGGGAAATACACACTCAAGGCCAGTATCCACAACAACGACCAGACCATTTCCGACCATGAGACGGCCCTCTCCATCCGTGTGCTCCCGGCGTGGTGGCAGACCTGGTGGGCGAAACTCTTGTATCTCATGACATTCGCGGGTCTCGTCACCTTCTTCATCTCTTCCAGGGCAAGGGTTCTCAAAGGCAGGCGGGAAGCGGCCCGACTGCAACAGGAAAAGGAGCAGGAAAGAAAGGTGAACGAGATGAACATGCGCTTTTTTGCCAACATCTCGCACGAATTCCGTACGCCGCTCACCCTCATTTCCGGACCGGTGACCCAGTTGGAAGGCTCCGGAACGCTACCTCCCAAGGAACGCAAGCTGCTGGAAATGATCCGCTACAATGTTTCCCGCATGCTCCGTCTGGTGAATCAGGTCCTCGATTTCGGCAAGCTGGACAGCGATGCCATGAAGCTTCAGGTGCGCCACGAAGATCTCTCGGAACTCCTTGGCAGGATCGTACGCTCGTTTGAACCCAATGCTTCCGAGAAGGGGATTGTTATCCGGACAAGCGGGATTGAGGAGCCCCTCAGGGGGTATTTCGATGCCGACAAGATAGAGAAAATCCTTTCCAACCTCATGTCCAATGCCATGAAGTATACTCCGAAAGGTGGAGTGATTTCCTGCTCTCTGGACAGCCGTGAAGACATGCTTACGATAAGCGTTTCGGACGACGGTCCGTCGATTCCCGAAGACAAGCTGGAAAGGATTTTCGAGAGATATTACCAGATTGACCCCTCGCAGGGTTTCGGAACGGGCATAGGCCTGTACTATTCGAGACGTCTTGCCATGCTCCATCATGGGAGTGTCCATGCCGAGAACATACCCGGAGGAGGTGTGAGTTTCGTCGCGGAACTCCCGCAGAAAGATGTATATGCCCCAGGGGAACATGCTCCGGATGCACCTGTGGTGCACCAGTCGGATGCTTTCCCGATCATGGCAGCCGAAGCGTCGCAGAAGGAGCATGAGAAGACAATCCTCGTGATAGATGACGACCCGTCGATAGTGGGCTATTTAAGACTTCTTCTGCGAGAGGATTATGGAGTTCTTGAGGAATTCGATGCCGGTAACGGGCTTGCAAGCCTGAAGGAGAATCTCCCGGACCTCGTGCTCTGTGACGTGTCGATGCCGGGTGAAGACGGATTCGAATTCTGCCGCAAGGCCAAAGAGGATCTGTCTACATGCCACATACCGGTAATTCTGGTCACCGCAAAGACGACCAAGTCGGACCAGATACAAGGACTCGAAACCGGTGCTGACGCATACGTCACCAAGCCCTTCGACCCTGATTACCTGAAGGCGCTGATAGCCTCCCAGCTGTCGAATCGCGAGCGCGTGCGCAGCCTTCTTGCCACTGCCACCAGGACTGACGACCTGGCAAAGGACTCCCTGAGTTCCAGGGACCGCGAATTCATGGACAGGCTCTATTCGATCATGGAGGAGGAACTTGACAACGAGGAACTCAATATCAGCAGCCTCGCAGACAAGATGTTCCTGTCCCGTACCAATTTGTACAACAAGGTAAAGGGACTTACCGGCGAGAAGCCTGGGGATTTCTTCCGCAGTTACAAACTGAACCGGGCCGCGGAATTCCTGCTCGACGGAGACCACAACGTTTCAGAGGCCGCCTATGCTACCGGTTTTTCGAGCCTGTCAGTATTCTCCAGAGTTTTCAAGCAACGCTTCGGTATTACCCCTACGGAATATGTAAAAAGTCGGACAGAAGGACGTCAGGGCACGAATTGACAAATCGTAAACATTTCACGACAAAATGCAAAGCCTCCAAGATGGGGGCTTTATATTTTTGCTCCCATGAAAAAGGTATTTGTCGATTTGCTTCTTGCTACAGCGGTATTGATGCTGGTAGCGAGCCCTGTTGCGGAAGGGCGTTGCCGCAAGTCTGCTGTCAAGGTATCCGTTACCGGAGGAAAGATAGCCGGTACTGTAACTGATTCATCAAAAGTAGCTGTCTTCAAGGGTGTTCCATATGCGGCCGCTCACAATCCGCAGCCAGCACTATCTCGTATCCGCGACGGAGGAACTTGCGGATGGATGGTACCTGGCTGCGGATTGTGATCTGTCCGCGCCGGTATACACTGCAGGCACTTTCCTCAAGGGATACAGCCTGTGGGGAATCATCCCTGCTTTGTCCATGACCTTCGATGTCGCGGACGACCAGGTCTCGAATACCGTATTCATGACCGATGGCCTTATCGTCGTGGCCAGGGAGGCGTCGGGTGCATATACCTTCGACATCAATACCACGGCAATCAAATCAAAGACAACCGTCACAATCGAATAAACCATGACAAGAATTCAACTGACAACGGCCCTGGCAGCGCTCTTCCTTTCTTTGGGGATGAGCGCCCAGGCCCTTTCCGACGGAGCGGTAATCCGGCTCTACGAAGGTGCGGCCCCCGGATCGGAAACGTGGACCCATTCTGAAAATGTACTCCAAGGGGCCGATGGCCAAAGGTCCATTTTCAATGTCGCGGACCCTGTAGTCACCGCCTATCTTCCGGCTGAAGGAACGTCCAACGGTACGGCGATGCTGGTGTGCCCGGGCGGCGGTTTCATGATGCTGTCCTATGATGGCGAGGGAGAGATGGTCGCACGCGAACTCAACAGACGCGGCATCACCGCTTTCGTGCTCAAGTATCGTCTGGAGCCCATGTCCAGGGAGAACGGATACGACGTATCCAATGGTATGAGCGCCATCGGATCTTACCTGAAAATGCTGAAGGATGTGGAAGAAAGGTTTGAAAAAAAGACCGGGAGGAAGCCGAATATCTCAGAATCGTGCTTTGAGGTTCCTTCCCACCGGCTTGCTTTCGCCGATGCCGACAAGGCCATGACCCTGATCCGTGAGAACGCGAAGGCATGGGGCCTCCAGAAGGACAGGATCGGTATCGTGGGCTTCTCTGCCGGTGCCATCACCACCATTAACCAGGCACTCCACCATACAAGTGCATCCAGACCTGATTTCGTGGCTCCGATCTACGGAGGATGGGTCGAAGGGATTGAAGTCCCCGAGGATGCGGCTCCTCTTTTCATGTGCAGCCCCGCTACGGATGTCTTTACGCCCGAGGAAAGCCTGAATGTGTATCTTCCCTGGCACAAAGCCGGTGTACCTGCCGAATTGCACTATTTCCATGAAGCCAAACACGGATTCGGCGCCAATGTGACCGGTAAGTCCGTCGATGGGTGGATCGACCTCATGTGTGCTTTCATGAAGGATTGCGGCTTCCTGGAATAAAAAGATGAGGAAGATGATGAAATGGTTGGGATCGGCCTTTGCGGCTTCCGTCCTCCTGTTTGCCCTGTATGTGCTTGTGCCCACCCGGTATTCCCGTGCGGGGGAAAAAGCGTTGTCGGAGGGCGGTGACCTTTCCGGCGCATTCAATCTGCAGCAGGGCGGGGGAGCCGCAGGCGAGGTCGAGATGGACATCACGGCAATTGATGTCCCGTATATCTGCAATGCCGATTCTGTAGAAATCCGGCAGATCTGGTTCTACACTCCCGCATCGGCAGAAGGGCCGTTGCCCACCATTTACATTCCCCATTATGAGATGAAGGCGACTTCAGCGGAGCTGAAGACCTATATCGCAGCGGGCTGGGCAGTTGCTGCTCCGAAAGACGAGACACCGGCAAACAACGGTGCGCTCACGGGGGATGACCTGGTTTTCAACAATGCGGCTCTCTATACGCTGAGGCACATGCCGGAACAGGTGGACAAGCAGCGCATCGCCCTCGTAGGCGGCAGTGCCGGCGGATATATGACGCTGATGCTGGATGCCCTTCAGATGGGAATCACGGCTTCCGTAGCCAATTCTCCCATCGTGAATATCCATTACAACCTGTTCCAGTATTTTCCGCTCACGGAGCGCCTGAATGCCTTCTGGCAGCCGCGCGTCAAGACGAAAGCCCTCTGTGCAATGCTCTTTGCCAAGGACAAGGTGCGTGCGGTCATCAGGAGTTATTTCGACTTGCCTGTCCCCTTTGTTGGACTGGTTTCCGGACAGTTCGAGCCGAATGCCCGCGCTTTTCCCGACCAGGCCGATTACGGACGTTTCGAAGCTTTCTCTCCCGTGGCCCTCACCGGGGATTTCAGCAGTCCGTTCATGTTGGTGCATTATACCTCGGATATGCTCGTCCCCATCGACCAGATCGATTCCCGCTTTGTCCAACCGGCCGGAAACACCGTTCCGAAACAACATTCCACCGAACTTGATAAACGCATTCCAGGGCCCCTGGGACGTACTTTCGTGGAGGAACTTCCGGCCGATCGGACCCATGTGCTCAGTACGGAATCAGACGGCGCCGAAGCAGAAATCGTCCTGGACTATGATCCGGAAAAAATGTTCAATGTCCATATTGTCGATGATGGTCCCAAAGAATCCTGTTCCAGCCATCATTCGGCTCTTCAAAGTGCGCCGCTGAACCATATCGGGTACGTCGAAAGCATGCTGGCAAAGACACTTGCGGGTACGGAGATTTTGGTTCCCGGAAAGCTTTTGCTAATTTTGGACAGGTATATGGGCCATAGCATCCAGTTGCCCCCGCACACGGGCGTTGACGACTCCGTGTATGGTTCCCTGGCCGTCTATCAGGAGGAAGCGGTCGAAGCGTATTCTGACTGGGCCTGGAACCATTCCATGGAGGAGTTGGACGTGGCCATGGAAGCAGCCATCGCATCTTTGGCCGATCCGCATGACCGCATGGAACATGAACTTGCATGGAAAAAGATAAAAGGTGAAATATGCGAAGAGTAATCGCCTCCCTCATTACAGCGCTGGCTGTCCTTCTGTCCTGCAACCAGGAAGGGAACCCTTCTTTCGATGTCGCCATTCCCGTCTGGCAGGAAGGGGCCGATACGGTTCGCAACCTTACACTCAGTTTCCGTAACGTTCTTGAAGTCAAGTCCGTAAAGCCCACATCCGTCAGGCTTGCCTGTTCATCCGATTATCGCATGACGGTGAACGGCTCCTTCGTTTCCCATGGACCCTGTGTCGCCGCCCATGGCTTCTACCGGGTGGATGAATACGACATAACATCCTTTCTCCATGAAGGATCCAACACGGTATGCATCGAAGTGGCCGGCTACAATCAGCCCAGCTACTACCTTGTCAACCAGCCCGCGTTCCTGCAGGCCGAGGTCAAACGGGGGCATGAAGTCCTTGCCGCCACAGGTAGGGATTTCAAGGCATATTCCCTCTGTCAGCGGAGAAGGAGTGTCCCGAAATTCAGTTTCCAACGGACGGCATCTGAGTATTATGCGCTTTCCCCGGACTTCAGGCAATGGAGCGAAGACCCTTCTTGGGAGGATGCGGAGTCCGAGGTGAAGTTGATGGAGACGGCTTCCAAAACCTTGATCGGCAGGAGGGTACACAATCCCGACTATACCCGGCATGATGCGGTACAACAGCGGCCGGACTTGTGGAAATTCGATGTCAACAGCAGCGGATTCCTGGAGGCTGACGTGGAGGTGGCTGAACCTTCCGTCCTCCGGATAGCATTTGACGAAGTTCTTGACGATCAGTGCAATATCAACCTTGAGCGGGTATGGGGATATCATCCGTTCATCACTTATGAACTGCAGCCCGGGTCCTATTCCCTGGAAAGCTTCGAACCCTATACCATGATGTATGCCCAAGTAGAGGTTCTCAGCGGGGATTGCCGGGTCAGCAGGGTGGGAATCCGTGATTACGGCAATTCCGATGTCCATGCCGGAACCTTCCATTCCTCCGATGGGGCGCTGGACAGTCTTTTCGAGGCTGCCAGGGAAACCCTCCGCCAAAACTCGGTGGACCTTTTCACGGACTGCCCCGGCAGGGAAAGGGCCGGTTGGCTCTGCGATGCCTTCTTCTCCAGCCGCGTGGCCTTTGACCTTTCCGGCAATACGCTGGTAGAGAAGAATTTCCTGGAAAACTACCTGCTTCCCGAGAAGTTCCCCTACATCCCTGAAGGGATGCTCCCGGAGTGCTACCCGGCCGACAATACTTTCGGCGCCTACAACCCCAATTGGGCCATGTGGTTCGTGCTGCAGCTGGATGAATATGTGCGTCGGAGTGGAGACACTGCCATCCTTGGACAGGCGCATGACCGGATCTATGCGTTGATCGATTTCTTCAGCGCATTCGAGAATGAAGACGGGCTCCTGGAAAACCTGAAGTGGGTATTCGTGGAATGGTCGGCCGCCAACGACTGGACAGAGGGCGTGAACTATCCCACCAACATGCTGTATGCCCGCATGCTGGAAGTCGCTTCCGCTCTTTACGGAGACGCGGCTCTCCAGAAGAAATGCGAAAGGATACGCGCCACCGTCAGGGAGCAGAGTTTTGACGGGGCTTTCTTCTGTGACCATTCCATCCGGAGGGACGGCACGCTTCGGGTGCAGGAGGACCATCGAAGCGAAGTTTGCCAGTACTATGCATTCTACATGCAAACCGCAACTCCGGAAACGTATCCGGACCTCTGGGAACGTCTCCTGGATGAGATGGGCCCCGGGAAAACCTATCTGGGAATCGCCCCTGCAAATGCCTTCATAGGCAATTATCTGCGCCTGGAATGCCTTTCCCGTGCCGGCAGGAGTGCGCAGATTGCGGAGGAGTGCAAATCCGCCTTCCTGCCGATGGTTGAGCAGACCGGGACACTCTGGGAGAACATGACGGCCACGGCGAGCTGCAACCACGGTTTCGCCTCTCATCTGGCTCACGTACTCTATCGCGACATCCTGGGCTTCAGTGACGTGGATCCCGTTCACAGGACGGTCACCGTGAGGCTTGGCGATTCCGGCCTGCAGGAGTGCGAAGGAACCCTTCCCGTAGGAAAGGAGAGAATTACCCTTTCCTGGAAAAAAGAAAACGACAAGTTCGTCTACCGCCTCGACGCTCCGTCCGGCTGGAAGACCCGCGTAATATCCGATTCAGAAACCCTATCCTTATGAAGACACGCGCCCTTATTGCAGCAGTCCTGCTGGCCGTTTCCTGCAACAGTTCCACGAATGTCCCGGTGGAGGAACTCCGCGCCGGATTCGAAAATCCGCCCCAGGCTGCCAGACCCCAGGTATGGTGGCACTGGATGAACGGGAATATCACGAAAGACGGGATCCGCAAGGACCTGGAATGGATGAAGAGCATCGGTATCGGGGGAGTCCATCATTTCGATGCCGGCACTTCCTCGACACCGCAGGTGGTGGAAAAACGGCTCGTTTACATGCAGGATGACTGGAAGGATGCTTTCCGGTATGCCATCGGTCTGGCAGACTCGCTCGGACTGCCGGTCACGATTGCCAGTTCACCGGGTTGGAGCCATACCGGAGGTCCCTGGGTGGAGCCGGCGGATGCGATGAAGAAACTCGTATGGAGGACGCTGGATGTGGATTCGGAAACCGCCGGCATTGTCTTGCCCGATCCCTTCACCACCACCGGTGTCTTTCAGGACAAAGGCCTGACGGATGGCCCGCTGATGGCCCTCAAGTCCTACACCGGCCCGGAATGTTACGGGGACATCGCCGTCGTGGCCGTGAAATTGCCTGACGGCAGGAAGGAGATGACGGATTATTCGCCTGTCGTTTCTTCAAGCAATGGGCAACCTGTGCTGGAAACCCTCACCGACGAGTCGGCCGTGTCGGGCTTTTCCCTGACGCCCCGTGAAGGGGAGGACTCCGCATGGATGGAATACGCCTTCCCGGAGCCTTATACCGTCCGGTCGGTTACGCTGTTCGTGTCAGTATATCTAATACATGACTGGACTATACCGGTAGAATACCAGGGATCCTTATTTTTCTTCTACCAGAATATAGACAGGGACGTGCAAGGGCCATAAGCATTCGCACGTTCCCTTTGTCTCAACTATTCAAAACCATGCATTAGCAGTGGCAAAACCATTATCCGGCCATTGGGGGAACTCTGAGAAGTGTCTGGCCAGATATGTGAAAAAGACTGTTATAAGTTTAACCTGCTTTCTGCAATATCTGCTCCGAAACAATCTACTTAGATACTTAAATTCTTAAATATCTATAAATCAAATAGTTTATCATTATTATTCATTTAGAAAAATGCTAATAATCACTGATTATTCGTTCAGAAAAATGCGAAATCAGTTGTTATTTCGCTTGGAAAAGTGTAATTTTGAGCCAATAATAGACCTGTATTATGCTAAGACGGAAAATCGAAGATACCCTGCGCGAATGGAAAGGAACCCCTGGACACCTGCCGCTTGTCATCATGGGACTGCGCCAGTGTGGAAAGACCTTCATCGTCCGCAAGTTCGCGGAGGAGAATTACAAGTATGTGTATTACATTAACTTCATCAAGCAACCTAAGCGGATTGCCGCATTCCTTGGGTCCAAGGAGGTGGACGCCATCCTGCTTGAACTTTCCGCTCAGCTTCGCAATGCGAATTTCGTCCCGGGGAAGACTTGCTTCATCTTTGATGAGATCCAGGACTGTCCCGATGCCCGAACATCCTTGAAGTTCTTCAAGGAAGACGGCCGCTTCGATGTGATCGCCACCGGATCGCTCCTCGGTGTACAGGGGTACGGTGAAAAGAAAAAGAAGCAGAAAAGGGAAGGGGAGGACAATGTCCGTCTTGGAAAAAACTCCATCCCGGTTGGCTACGAGGAGATTGTTCAGATGTATCCGCTTGATTTCGAGGAGTTCTTATGGGCGAACGGAATCTCGGAGCAGGTGATTTCCTTCCTGAAAGAGTGCATGGCGAACGAGACCCCGGTTCCCCAGGGAATCCATGTCGCAATGAGGGACCTGCTTAACCGCTATGTCTCCGTCGGCGGTCTCCCGGCGGCCGTGAACAAACTGCTGGAGACCGGCAACATGAGCAAGGTGAGCGCAGTTCTCCACCGGATTCTGAAGGAGTACAAGGATGACATGGTGAAGTATGCGGATGACGACGACAAACCCTATATCCGAGGCTGCTTCGATTCCATCACCAAGCAGTTGGCCAAGGACTACAAGAAGTTCCAATACAACCTCATCCAGAAGAACGGACGTGCCGAGGATTACGTCGGGTCCCTTCAATGGCTGGAGGACGCGGGGATGATTCACCGCTGTTATAACACGGAAGCCACCGGACTGCCGATGGAGGGCAACGCCATCGAATCCGTCTTCAAGGTGTACGTCACCGATATCGGCCTGCTGGTGACCATGCTGGGCGGATCGACCAGGAGCGACATCCTTCAGGGCAACTTGGGAGGGTTCAAGGGCGCCATCTATGAGAACCTGATGGCCGATATCCTCCACAAGAAAGGGCAGAGCCTGTACTACTACCGGAAGGAATCCGGCATGGAGCTGGATTTCCTGATTGACTACAAGGGCGAATGCGTCCCCGTGGAAGTGAAGGCTAAAACGGCCAAGGCCAAGAGCATGTCCACTGCGCTGAAGCATCCGGACAAGTATCACGTGTCCCATGCCCTCAAGTTCGGCGACTATAATGTCGGGAGGAACGGCCCACTGCTGACGCTTCCCGCCTATATGGAGTTCCTGCTGGACCTGGACCCGGATGAAATAGTCCTGAAGCCGGTTGACGCTGCATCCGTGAATGCCATGGTGAACGACCTTGTCAAGCGGTAATGGATGGGCTGATACTGAATTAAGGTAACAGCTCTATTGAACACGGAGGGTCACTCCTTCCGTATCCCGGCTGTTGGGGCCGACCATGATCTCGAAGTCTCCGGGCTCGCAGACCCATTGGAGGTCGTGGTTGTAGTAGGACAGATCCTCCTGGGTGAGCGTGAAATCGACCTGGGCCGATGCGCCGGGTTCCAGGTGCACTTTCCGGAAGCCTTTGAGTTCCTTGACCGGACGGGTGGACGTGGCGTAAACGTCGTGGATGTAGAGCTGGACGATTTCGTCGCCGGCGCGGGATCCCATGTTGGTGACGGTTACGGAGGCCGTCACGGAACCGTCCATGGGCATTTCAGAAGCACTCAAGGTAACAGGGGAGTAGGAGTAAGTAGTGTAGCTGAGGCCGTATCCGAAAGGATACAGCGGGGCGTTGATTTCGTCGATATAGCAGCTGACGAACTTCTGGTACGGCTTGTCGTCCGGGTGCGGGCGGCCGGTGTTCTTGTGGTTGTAATACAGCGGCAGCTGGCCCACGTTGCGGGGGAAGGACGTCGTGAGTTTCGCCGACGGGTTCACGTCGCCGAAAAGGACATCGGCAATGGCATGACCGCCTTCGGAACCGGGGCTCCAGACATTCAGGATGGCGTCCATCTCGGCGTCCTCCCAGGTAAGCGTGAGCGGGCGGCCGGTCACAAGGACCATCGCGACCGGCTTTCCCGTGGCTTTCAAGGCCTTCAGGAGCTCTTTTTGGGCATCGGGAATGGAGATGTCCGTACGGGAGGCGCCCTCGCCGTTCAGGGTCTCGATTTCGCCCACACAGGCGACGACCACATCGGCCTTGCGGGCCTTGGCGACGGCCTCGGCGATGAGCCTTTCCTGCGGTACGGTGTGGATCTCGGGCGCCTGGAAGCCCGGCATGAAGATCTTGTAGAGGCCGAAGCGGACGGATTCTTCCAGTTCCTTATCCTTGAAGAGCCAGCTTCCTTCGGCATAGGATGCCTGGGCGACCTCGGCGATGCCTTGATACGGGGTGACGCTTTCGCCATTGTGGTCGGACATGGACCAGGTCCCCGCCATCGCAGAGGCATCCTGGGCTAACGGGCCCACAACGGCGATTCGCTGATTCTTGGACAGCGGCAGGACGCCGTTGTTCTTGAGGAGCACCATGGACTCCTGCGCAGCCTTTCGGGCGAAAGCGAGGTGCTCGGGGGTATAGATTTCTTTTACTGAGCGAGTTGCATCCAGGTACTTGAACGGATTCTCGAACAAGCCCAGCTTGTATTTCGCCTCCAGGATGCGGCGGCATGCCTTGTCGATATCGGCCTCAGTCACGCGGCCTTCCGACAGGGACTTCTGGAGCGTGCCCACATAACCGTCGGAGTTCATGTCCATATCCAGCCCGGCCTGGAGGGAGCGGGCCGACACTTCCTGCAGGTCGCCGATGCCGTGGTTCACTTCCTCGGCAATGGCCGTGGCGTCGGAAACGATGAAACCATCGAATCCCCAGTCATTCCTCAGCAGATCGTCCATCAGGTACTTGTTCATCGATGCCGGAATCCCCTCGAATTCATTGAACGAGGACATATAGCTCGCGGCGCCGGCGTAGGCGGCCTGCTGATACGGCCGCATATAGCCGTTCAAGGCCTCCTGGCGGCTCAGGAACACGGAATTGTAGTCCCGGCCTGCCTCGGCGCCGCCATAAAGCGCGTAGTGCTTGACACACACCATCACATCGTGGTCATCATAGTCGTCGTCCGTGCCTTGATAACCGCGGACATAGGCTTTGGCGATCTCGCCGCCCAGGTACGGGTCCTCGCCGCCGCCTTCCACGATCCGGCCCCAGCGCGCGTCCCGGCAGATGTCCACCATCGGGCTGAACACCCAGTTGATGCCGGCCGCGGACGCCTCCGTCGCGGCGATACGGGCAGATTGCTCCACCAGATCCATATTCCAGGACGTGGACAGGGCCAGCGGCACCGGGAACACGGTCTGGAAGCCGTGGATGACGTCCATGCCGATAATGAGCGGAATGCCCGCCCCGGACTCCAGGGCGATCTGCTGGATGTCGCGGATGTATTCCGTGTTGCCGGTTCCGTACAGGCCGCCGAGCTGGCCCGCCCGCAGGAGTTTGACATTCTCGTCCTCCTCCGTCACGCGGATGGCCGAGATGAAACCCGGCGCGGAATGCAGGTTCAACTGGCCGATCTTCTGTTCCAGGG
>JAEEGK010003280.1_pt1 | contig 40457 bp, 38 predicted proteins | sample 8958771 | NCBI WGS metagenome assembly JAEEGK01 (sample SAMN16246547, study PRJNA631951) | gut metagenome | biome: gut microbiome; feature: rumen; material: SC-attached | host: Bos | place: Iran: Karaj | collected 2018-10
ATCCAAGAGCCATAGATAATAAACCGGTTATTATTTTGATTATTAATCTTCCAAAGAATCTAAGCATGATAATCACCTGTAAATAAAGTGCAAGAACGTGCACTTTAGCGGATTTGATTGTTTCATGGATATGTTCAGTGACGATGGCGCTGATTTGGATCAGATACGGCCTGCAGCCTTTTCCATCCTGACCTTATAGGCAATGAGTCTGAGGACATATTCCGGCATAAGCCTTCTCTCCAGCTCCCACTCCTGCATGGTTCTGTATGGAATCCCCAGCCATTTTGCAAAATCCACTCGGTTCATCCCTGACATTTCGCGGATGAATTTGAACTCATATGCCATAATCCTGCGCTGTGCATCCTTGTCGTCAGCTTTGGCGCTTTCAACTTCTATGTCGATACCCTCGATGTTTACGATAGTTGTCTTCATATTGACTCCTTTCACTCTGTAGTCAGTGCGTATATTGATATAATGCATTATAGTGTAGTCATTGCGTATATGTCAAGGCAAAAAGAAAGGGGAGCGGATGCTCCCCTTTTCCGTTATGTGCATTTTAAAATTCCGCTTTTTTATCCCAAAATACCTGTGAACAGGTCAAAAGTGGAATTTAGTCTTGCACATAGTATTTAAAACCACTTACTTTATTTCATGGTTATCTGTCTGTCAGAAAGGATGACTATGAGTAAGAATAAAAAGATCATTCATGATCAAAGACACCTGACTTTATCTGACAGGACTTTTATCGAGCAGGAACTTGTGCGCAGAAGTTCTTTTAAATCCATAGCGATTGACCTGCACAAGGATCCAACCACAATATCCAAGGAGGTGAAAAAACACAGAAAATCAGTATCCGGAAGAATGATCGGCGGCCACTGCAGAAGCTGCAAAAACTGGGTTACTTGCACTGTTACCAAAGAAGATCCGGTAGTCAAAAACTGTCCTCATTCAAGACGATGCTGTGGTTCATGCCGTAGTTGTTGGACTGAATATCCACAGGATTTTTGTCTTCTTTATACCCCTCTTACTTGTAAGCCGAAATCAAAAGTACCTTACGTTTGCAACGGTTGCATGGAAGAAAAATCCTGCCGTGTTGATCACTATATATACCAGGCTGTCTACGCTCAAAAAGCATATGAGTATACATTAGTGAAATCACGTAAGGGAATAAATATGACCAAAGAAGAACTGAATGAGTTAAATGAACTCATTTCTCCTCTCGTAAAAAAAGGACAGCCTTTAAGCCATATCTTCGCCGTTCATGCCGATGAGATCCCGGTTTGCAGGAGAACACTTTACAACTATCTGGATCAAAGAGTGTTCACTGCGAGGAATATAGATCTCCCGCGTCGTGTCAGGTATAAAAGACGCAAGAAAAGATCAGAACCACGTCAGCGTAACATCGAGCAGATATATCGTAACAAAAGGACCTTTGTTGACTTTGAGAAATACATCACAGCCTTTCCCGAACTCGATGTGGTTGAGATGGATACGGTAAAAGGAGGTATTGCCGCAGGTAAATGTCTCCTCACCCTTTTATTCAGGAGCTGCAGTTTCATGATCATTATCCTTCTTCCAAGCTGCACTCAGAAATGTGTCATCAATGCCATTAACAACCTGTGTGACATGATTGGGATAAGAACTTTTAAGAAATACTTTCCCATAATACTTACAGACAACGGATCTGAATTCAAGAACCCGTGGGATATAGAAAAGAGTGATACAGGCGTGCCCAGGACAAAGGTTTTCTATTGCGACCCGTATGTATCCAATCAAAAAGGACGATTGGAGAAAAATCACGAATATATCCGATACGTGATTCCAAAGGGAAGGAGCATGCACAAATATACCCAGGAAGACATCAACCTTCTGGCCAGTCATATCAATTCAACTGCCAGAGACAGCCTTAACGGAGCGACTCCATTTGATCTTGCAGAACTTCTTTTGGATAAAAAAATACCGGTCTTAACAGGACAATTCAAAGTCTCGCCAGACGATGTCTTGTTAAAACCGGCACTCTTGGAACACCGTGATAGATAATCACTAGATTGAAATCCGAACAGACAGATGACCACCCAAAAACCTATAAATTATCATGAGACGGGTGGAATTTCTTTTTGCTCAAAATTTCCCAGCCGTTTGTTTGTCTTGCAGACAAACTTATCGGTCGGGACGATTTTATCACGTTTTTCCCGCCTTTCAAAGTGGATTTCATCGCAAAAGTTTGTTGAAATCTCGTTAGAGAGCATTTTTAAAGGATAGAGTGGAATTTAGTTTTTCATTTAACCCCTGTAATGTGAAGGGTATTGTGAAAAATTATGTGACCTGAAGGAATTATCCTCCGTCATATAGGACAGGAAAGAAAAAACTGCTCTGTATGACGGAGGAATTTTATTATGAAAAAGAGATATATCAGAAAATACTCAAAGTCCTATATCAGCCTGTTCATCGCAGGATTAATGATGCTCACGGCATGCGGCCGGGTAGCGGAGGTTCAGGAACCGGAAATCACCTATACTCAGGAAGAGATCGAAGACAGGATCAGACACGTGGGCAGACATTATGACGGCCTTGACGACGGATACGGCTTCTCTCTTTTCTCCGCAGGAGGCGGATATGCAACAACCAATTCCTATAACGGAGGAATGGTGATGTGTGAAGCAGCGGTGTCCGAAGACTGTGATGCTTCGTCGGTTTCCCAGAGCACAGTCAGCGTTCCCGTAACCCCCATCGATTCTGATATTCCCTGGAATACCGAGGGCTATAACAGCATAAATGAATCAGGTTTTATCAACACCGCATCCAACAGATTCTCCACCTTCGGAGCAGATGTGGATACGGCAACTTATTCCAACTTCAGACGCACCGTTTATCAGGCTTACGACTTTTATAAGCACGACGATTACGGATACGGCTACGGCGGACTTGACCCCAATGCTCTCAGGATTGAGGAGATGATCAACTATTTCGATTACTCCTATCCCGAAGCGGAAGACGGCGAAAAATTCTCCGTAAGCCAGACCATAGTACCCTGTCCCTGGAATGAAGATACTCTCCTCTACCGCGTTGGCGTAAGAGCCGAGGAAGTGGACATCTCAGGCGGATCAAACATCGTATTCTTAGTTGATACTTCAGGATCCATGTTCTGGAACAACGGACTTCCCCTTGCACAGGACGCACTCAAGACCCTCCAGAAGAACCTTACCGAAAATGACAGAGTTTCAATAGTAACCTATGCAGGTTCATCAACCGTAGTTGCGGAAGGCCTCAGAGGCGACCAGCACAAAGAGATCAAGGATGCCATCAACTCCCTTGAAGCAGGCGGAAGCACCAACGGCGCAGGCGGCATCATAACCGCTTACGACATCGCTCAGGAATATTTCATCGAAGGCGGCAATAACAGAGTCATCCTTTGCACCGACGGTGATTTCAATGTGGGTACTTCTTCGGAAGCAGGACTTATCGAACTCATCGAAGAAAAGAAAGAAACCGGCGTATTCCTCTCCTGCCTCGGATTCGGAGCCGGCAATTACAAAGATGACAAGATGGAAGCTCTTGCGGATCACGGCAACGGCAACTACTTCTACATCGACTGCACGGATGAAGCGGAAAAAGCACTCAGCAATGAGCTTTGGTCAACCCTTTATACCGTAGCCAAGGATACCAAGTTCCAGGTTGAGTTTAATCCCGAAACCGTAGCGGCATACAGAATTATCGGTTATGAAAACCGTCAGATGTCAGCAGAGGATTTCTCGGATGATACCAAGGACGGCGGAGAAGTAGGATCCGGCCAGACAGTTACCATCCTTTACGAGATAGTCCCCGTAGGTTCGGACTATGATGTTCCCACCGTTGAATCAAGATACGGAAATGATGAAGAAACAAGCATCTCCGGCTCAGATGAGTACTGCGTTCTCAACATCAGATATAAAGAGCCCGACGGCGACAAGAGCGAGCTCAGAACCTACCCCGTGACAACTTCAATGTTCACCGAAGAAATGGATTACGACACCTCATGGGCCGCAGGCGTAGCTCAGGTAGGAATGATCTACAGAGATTCGGATTTTGCGGGAGATTCCGATTACGACGACATCATCGAAAGACTCTCTCAGGATCCTTCAGTCATGACAGATGATCTCAAGGCACAGTTCATCTACATCGTAGGAATGCTTGATGAGATGGAATAATATAGAGTGACAGATGGGGACTGTTTCACAGTCCCCATCTGTCACTTATTCATCTTTTTCTATAAACACTACCGTATCTTCCGGCAGTCCGTTTAATCTGTTCTTCTCTTCACATTGGAAAATAAGTCTCTCGGTGTATTCGATCTGATCCTGAAGCGTGGTCATATTCAGTCTTGCCGCAAGATCTCTGGCCTCAGGCTTGTCCGAATTGATGAACCACAGCCAAATGCATCTTCCGGCATAATAAACACAAAACACGGAAAGCGCCGCAAAGATCGGAAGGCTCAGTTTTCCGTATCCCCACATCAAAAACAATATAATGATACCAACCATTCCGAAGATCACACCGTTCCTGGCATTAAGCCGATACTCTTCTCTCTGATACATGTACAGATCCAGAAGTTTTCTCTGATGCAATTCATCTTTTTCCTTGGCAGCAACAAATTTGGATTTGCCGGGTTTGCGCCCCGTGGGAACCGTTTTGGTTTCCGTGGTCTGAACATTTTTCCTGCAAAACAAAACAATAAAGATAACTGCGGCCAAAAGTGCCGCACCGAGACGCAGATCCACACCGGACGCGTTTTTAACAAGCCCGAACAGACATACTGCGCATAAGATGATTCCTATATATACCGAACCGGGTATGTGAACCTTTTTCATGTAACTATCCTCAAAGCATTATGATTTCTGCAAAATATTATACACCTGCTGCATAAGCTTCACATTACCCATTATTACAAGTGCTATCTGCTTCTTGGCACGGCTGAGTCCGTGGAACAGGTTCATGATCCTTGAAGTTTCTCCTCCGTTTTCCGACTCGGTATTTCGAAGGAATCTTTCTTCATCATAGTAAAATGAATCATCAAGAAGCATCAATACCTTATCGAATTCTTTTCCGGTGACGGATGCAGACTCAATGCGGGTGAGTGCTTCACCGGGAAAACTTTCCATAGATCCGATATCCACTCCCATTTTACGGTCCCAGATGAACATGTATCCTTCTTTTTCATAGAATCTGATAAGGTTCATTGCCTCATCTATATCAGCGCCGTAAGAAACGGATACATTCGGATACTCCCTCTTGTAAACCTTTGATGCGGACAGAAATGTCCGTAAAAATGTCGACAGTTCGTTGTTCATCCTGATCTTATTGGTAAGTTGGAATCCCCTGAAATCATCGCGCTTTTCGAAGACCGCCGCCCCCATTCCGAGTCTTTCTTTTTCGGATACGCAGAGCGCATCGTCATAGGATATGATGATCGGAACATTCCACTTCCTGCCGTATTCACAGATTGCATTGAACGCTTTCTCGCCCATGCCGTGGCCTTCATCGATGAATATGGCCGCATAATCCCTGAGAACATCCGGAACGGTATTCTTATCGCAATAATAGAAATCTATTCTCTTAAGACGTTCATCCAGCTGCTGAAGCTCGCTTCTGTGAGACCCGAAATGGAACAGACAGACAGGATTCTTGCGAGACATGGTCATTGCCATATCATACAGAAGGATCGTCTTGCCTGTGCCGGGAAGCCCAGTAAATCCCTGAAGGAAATGTCCGTCGGAGATATTTTTCATGATCTGCTTTTTAATATCACGCTGCTGAAATGTAAGGAAATATTCCTGGCGAAGGAACCTTCCGGGATCGGTGATCGGTGAAATGAGATACTTGTCTTCTTTGAAGAGTTCCTCGATATCCCCCGTGTAGATTTCATCCTGATTATCCAGGAGAACCCCCAGTTCCTCAAAGGTGGTATCAACAAGCCTTCCGCTGTTGGAAAGCCTAACCAATCTGTCCTGTCCGCTTATGTATGTGTAGTAGTAAACGGGCTTTCCGAGAGTTGAGAGATAGTATCTGTTTCTTATGAGCTGGCTTCGTATCGCTTCATTTGATACATTGTCGCTCTTGAGTTCGATATTGACGATCTGATCATCAGCGATGCGAAGGAGATCGAATTCTTTTCCCAGCTTTTGCATCGTATAAGAATAATAGAATGTCAGCGAGCAGGCATCACTGCACACGGGCTGCAGTCTTTCCGAAAAAAGTCTGAGCCCTTCCGTCTCCCATTCGCGAATCTTGATATTCCTTCCGCGGCCTGACATCTGTCTTTCAACCTTCGATATCAGCTCGGGATCATTTAACCTTGTAAGTGCATAGATGTTAATGGGTTTCATGATTATTTCACTCCACTCGCCATGGTCTTACTCCGTCTATCCATCCGTTGGACTTCCAATACTTATAATCAGTATACTCCGGATTGTCTTTACCGAGACCTGTCTGGATCATTCTTACAATATAAAATTTAATCTTAGTTACAGGACTTGTATGCGCAGGTTTTGAATAATCGATGGAGAGCATTTTACGTGCCAGGGAAGTCAGTTTCTCGGTCATTGCATCGCGCTTCTTCTCCGGAAGCTTGTCCCATTGAATTTCACTCATCAGTTTAAAGCTGCAAGTTCGTATATAGCTTATTCCCCACCAGGAAAGGCTGTCCTTTATATCTTTTACGGTTGATGAACCGCCTGCTCCAAGGCACTGAGTGATGACCACCGCTCGTTTTCCGAACATTTCTTTTGCAGGGCGATGGGACATCCATCTGTATCCGAAATGATCCAGCATAGCCTTCATTGCTCCTGTTGTATGGAATACATATGCAGGTGAGGTAAATACCAAAAGATCCGCTTCAAGAAGTGCCTTTTCAATCTTCTGCACAATTTCGTAATCCTTACACAGATTCTGTTTCTCCAAAAAACAGGCAGTACATCCCGTACAAAAACCCGGACCGTCCTTCGGAAGATAGAATTCCGTTATCTCCGCTCTGTCTCTGAACTGCTCAAGAAAGAATTCCTTGAGCTTATACGTAACGCCTTTCTTCTCCGTACCATTGATTACCGTGATCTTCATTATACCTTCCTCCGGGATTTCTTCGCACTTGCCTTGATCGTTTTTCCATTTCTTGAATACAAACTGTTAAACTGCCTGATGTGTGCTTCCAGTGTTTTAAGCGCTTCTGCTTCCCGCTTAGGTTCGCGGTCACATATGGTCAGCAGCATATAGATCGGCGCATAAAAATGCAATGTCATAATCTCCACATTATCCGTCTGCAATACTCCGGAAGAAGCCATCAGTCCGAGAAGCATTCCCTGATAGGAAAGGGGATCATCCACATACTGTTTCATATAAGCATTTGCAAGTGCTTTGTCATGAAACTGTTCAATGGTAAGCATCTTGCGGAAACGTCCGGTGTAGTCATCATGTAAGAAATAGAGAAACAGGTTTTTTCCGAGAGCTATCAGTTGCTCTTCGGATATGTGCTTATAGATTTCCGCATCCGCCACTGCATCCGCTCCATTTATCTGCAGAGCACCTGCTTCCTCCAAAAAGCGCCTGTTCATCTCCTCGATGATCGCATCGAATATAGCCTGCTTGTTTTTATAGTGCTTGTATAAAGAGGGAGCCTTTATCCCAACCCTCTCCGCAATGTCAGCGACATAAACATTTGCATATCCTTTTTCGGAAAATAGCGTCAATGCTTCATCCAATATTCTGTGCTTGGTATCCATATCATTTCCTCTTGCATTTCATTTGGCTAATTTGGATTAGCTTTATTGTAAGCTAATTACAATTAGCCGTCAAGAGCATGAAAAATGGCAAAGCAAAGCCATGCCGACCATCAATCAATCATTCATTCACTTCTCCATAAAATACATACCTCTTCAAAATCAATTATCGCTCTCAAGATATGCTGCAAGTTCTTCGTCGGTGAGCCTCATATACTGAGTAATCGTTTCTCCGTCATTGATTATAAGTCTTCCGTTTATACAAGTGTATTGGAACCCGTTGGCCTTTTCAGTGTCATCGATCAAATAAAAATTGCTTCCATCAAAAACGTACTCTGTTTTTTCACCATTTAGCTCAAAATATGCTGTACAGTCATCGTTAGCTATAAGGTATCCCTGCTTTTCTATATCCCTTAATTCCAGCATATCTTCATATGTTCCACCGATTTTAGCTATACCGATACGCTTATAGTATCCGATCACTTCTTTATCCTGTCCGATATAAACACCTTGCTCGTCCGTAACGGAATCAATCCAGTTTTCTACGGAGTCTTCAGCTGTATCTTCGGCCGTATTATCTGTTGTAACACATCCGGATAGCAAACAGGTAAAGACCAGAATCATCGCCGGCAATATATTCAGCATACCATTCACATCAAGCTTCTTCATCACTTTGCTCCGGGTAGATAAGAGACATAAAGTTCATAACATTAGGATCATTCGTTTTTTCCTTTTTCTCATCTTTATGAAACAATTTACTGAATAAAGACATAACTCACGCTCTCTTTCATGTTTGATTATTTTATAAAACCTGAAGATAGTTTCACTTCCACTTCTCCATAAATGCCGGCTGGTTTTTATCCTCTTCAAACTCCTCGGATGATTTGCGGATAAGTCTGGTACCAACAGGGCTGTCAATGTGATTCATCACCGCAGGATCAATCCCTGTGATCGAATATACCCTGCAAAGCTCAACATGCTCCACATTATTGATATATTCATCATCCTCATCACCCGCAAAGAACTGCCATCCGCTGTCTTCATCATCATGAAGTTCTTCTCTCAACATAAAACCGACTTTCCAGCCTTCTCTTGTTATCTTTTTCGAAACAACACAGAGCTTACCCATGATCTCTTTGCGGCGTATAGAAGGTTCATAAAATTCCCTGCCAGCAAGAAATTCCGCCATGGCGTCCTCTCCGGGCATGGTATTGCTCTCTATACGGTCTATGGCCGCGTCCCATATCAGCTTATCATCGGCATTGCATCTCAAACATACAGCCATTTTCAACAAGTCAGATTCATCAATATCAAGATGTGTCTGTACCTGTTTAGCCAGGTGATCTCCATTTTCGTCATAAAGATATACGTCAATCACACCATCTGTATAAACGGTTGCTTTTACTGCTCCCAGATTCTTCTCGTCATTATAAAAAACCATAAAAGGCGGCAGATGATCATTCACAAACCAATCGTATTCCGTACCGTTTTTACCGTTCATATAGTAGATTTTGCCATTTTCTTCCAGAGCATCAGGTGAAACCTCGGGCAGTTTTTCACTCATGGCATTTTTGATTATTGTCTGAATATCATTAATTATTCTATGCATCTGTTCTTCCCATTATTCTGTGAGATAAAGAGTTATTTACTCAATCTCTGATTACTTTTCCGTCATAATCTATTTCATAATAATTATCCGAAAAATCATATAATCTGATTCTATCCGGCAGCATTTCAAAAGCAGGTTCTTCACCATGATATCTTGCAAAAATATCTCTTGCGCCAAAATCCCATACCACTTCAAGACTTCTTGTAATTCTAATTATGTCCATTTCGCAGTACATTATGAAATCCTGATGATACCTGTAAACCGAGAATAAAGTCCCCATCAAATTCAGCCTTTTTTCATTTATCACTTTTCCGGTCGGGATATCAAGTTCACAAACAGTATCATTCAAAAACAAGAATAAGCTGTCGCCTTCCATGAATGCGAAATCATTCTGAGGAGTAAAAAATGAGACCACCAGCACGATATTCTTTTCGATGGCATGAGAAATATCTGTAATATTCAGGAGAATAGCTTTTGAATAATCATCACAAATCCTGACATAAGTATCCGCCCGGACTGTATTATCAACTGAGTCCGGATTATAATTTACTCCTGAAATATACACTTCCCACTTATCGTTAAAAAGATACATGTATCAAGCATCCTCAAAGCTTTCAATAGATAACTTTTCTAAACGCCGGGCCCGCATTCTCATTTGGCAGAACTTTAAAACCCTGTTTTTCGTAAAATCCTTCTTTCCCGATAGCAGCAATGAGTTGAATACTGGTTCTTCCACCTTCCGGTGTATCACGTTTTATCCGATCAACCAGTATGTTTATTATTTCTGATCCGATCTTTCGCCCCTGATACTGCGGTCTGACTATAACATCGACTAATGTATAGTACATACCATCACCAACAGCCCTGCCCATGGCAACAGTTTGATCACAGGCTTTTGCAACAACACAGTAGCAACTGTTCTTTAATGCCTTATCTGACTGCTCTCTACAGAAAACGTTCCAGCCAACAGATGTTCTCAAATCGTGATACGTATCAACATCCGGTATGATTTCCATATATGAGATTTCCATATATAATTACCTCTTTAGTTCAGCATAAGCTTCAGTTATCTATGAGGTCCGATCAAAGAATACTACTGTTTAGAAACTCAGTTGAATCCGGTGTTCGTTTAAAAGTATCAAAGTGAAGCGCGCCCCTTTCACCGAGTGCATCTTCAAATTCTTTTTTCAGGTAGGTCTGTGTAATCATATTACGGGCTTCTTCAACGCTAAACCAACCCACCTCCCTGCTCTCATCGGATACCGTTTCAACGCCTCCGATATATCTGCATCTGAAGACCAGATTCACAGTCGTAGGGAGTGTCATTCCTTCAAGTGGACCATAACCCTGCTTAAATACTACATTCTGATATATTCCCGTAAAGAAATCAGGTTCAACTATAATTCCACTTTCTTCTTGTATTTCCCTTTTCAAAGCATCCAAAACGGATTCACCATTTTCCACGAGGCCTCCGGGAAACTCCCATCCTCTCCTGTCCGACCTTATCAACAATACTTTATCTTCTTTGAAAACAACACCTGCTGCAGAGACAAAATGCACAGGGAATTCCGACATCCAATTATCCATACTAACTCCCAAATAAATTCGTTTCAGATACAATCATCCGATTTAATTCCGATTTACCACTCTGTCACCTCTCTATTTTCCGGGCCTTTTCATAACATAGTGAAAAGGCTTCTCACCATTCGGTACAAAACCCAGCCTTTTATATAGTCTTCCCGCGGGATTTTGCTTGAAATATTGAATATGGATATCCTGCGCCTTGTGACTGTTTAAAATATCTCTCAAGACTTGCGTTCCCAGGCCTTGGTTTTGATATTCGGGAGTTATGCAGATATTACCGATTTCATAACTGCCATCTTCCAGAGTTGTTCCATTATAAAAACCGATAGCTTGTCCTTGAGAAAAAATGATGTGTGTGTCTCCCTTTACAGAGTCGATAAATCGGTCAAACATCTCTTGTTGGGCAGCTTCATTCCACTCTCCCCAACACTCCTCGACATATTTTTTATATGCAGTCTTTTTCAAATCATATCCTGTCGTTCAATCAGCTTATATATATAGGCATCTCTTTTTATCAGCATTTCATTACCTCTTTATGCAATTTGACGCATTTTCTGGTAATATGATAGCTTGATTACCAGATAAAGTCATTTATATATTACCTTTTTTTGCGGCTTGACGCATTTTATGGCAATAAGCATTCATTTAAAGAAATAATCGCTTGAACACCCACTAAACCCGGAAAGACACGGCCTTTTTAAGCAATAAAAAAACTCAGAATGCAGTATTTATCAGCATTCTGAGCCTATAAAAGCCTCGTGGGTGATGGTCACCCCGATAAATTTTTCTTTTTTTGTATGGAGTTTTCCTTATTCTGCTTTAATATGAAGCCCTGTACAGCTTTATGATATCTTCTTTAGTTGTTTTTCTGGGATTCACCGCGATATTTCCGCTCTTCATGGCATCCTCTGCCATAGCTTCAAACTTACGCTCATCAACTCCAACCTTCTTAAGAGAACGGGGTATTCCCAGCGATTCATTCAGAGCCCTTAGTTCATTTACCAGCATGCTTGGAGTAAATACATCCCGGGATACTGCAATCTGTGCCACACGCTTGTAGATCTCGTAATACTTTCCGGTATCTTCCACAGCATTGAATTCCACAACCGTGGGCAATAATACCGCATTCGCAAGTCCGTGCGGCACGTCGAAAAATGCACTTACGGGATGACTCATGGCATGCACATCTCCAAGCCTTGCGTGTGAAAATGCGATTCCGGCAAAAAGAGAGCCAAGAAGCATCCCTTCAGCAGCGGCCACATTCCCTCTGTCAGCCACATATGCTCTGATATTCTTACCTATAAGTTCCAGAGCCTTAAGTGCACACATATCCGAAAACGGTGATGATGCTAGTGAAATGTAGCTCTCAAGAGCATGTACCATAGCATCAACTCCGCAGTATGCTGCTGTCTTTTCGGGAACCGTTGCGATAAGGATAGGATCGAGTATTACCGCCTCGGGCAAGAGATACCTGCTTCCTACTGTCAGCTTATAATCCCTTGAATGATCCGTAATAACGGAGAATGATGTTACTTCAGATCCCGTTCCGGCTGTTGTTGGAATAGCCAGCATAGGTACAACCGGACCGGGAACTTTGCCGACCCCCTCGTAATCAGTGATACTGCCGCCATATTTTCCTAAGATTGCAACAGCCTTGGCAACATCAAGAGGAGATCCCCCTCCGAAGGCAACTATCATATCGGCACCGCTTGATGCAAACTTTGTAGCGGCCTTTTCAACGGTACCGGTAGACGGGTTTCCCTCCGTTTCAGTAAAGCTCTCACTCTCTATTCCTGCTTCTTTTAACTTCGAAGCAACCAGATCTACCAGTCCCGTTTTGTTCAGATGAGGTCCCGAAACTATAAACGCCTTCGTAACCTTCATCCCGCTTACGGCCTCGGGAATCTTGTCCAAAGCTCCCTTTCCGAAGGTTATTTTTTGCGGAACGGAAAAAGAAAACAGACTCATCTTAAGTTCCTCCTAAGCAAGTGCCTCCACAGAAGCCTTGATAATGTCGTATGCTTTATCACAGTCTTCTTCCGTGATAATAAGTGGAGGAACCATACGAATGATGTGATCACCTATGGCAGTGATCAGCAGATGTCTGTGGAGACACTCGTGCTTTACATCTACGCCGCTTATGGAATCGTCGAACTCCACGCCCACAAGCAGTCCCTGACCTCTTACCTCTTTTACGTGAGGAAGAGTCTTTAATTTATCCATGAAATAAGTACCCATCTTCGCTGCATTTCCGGCAAGGTCTCTGTCAAGAAGCTCTCCTACCTGTGCAAGTGCTGCGGCGCAGCTTACGGGATGTCCGCCGAATGTGGTTCCGTGGGATCCTGCAGAGAATGCCTTGGCAACTTCTTCGGTAGCACAGATTGCACCGATGGGCATTCCGCCACCGAGAGCCTTGGCCATTGATACGATGTCGGGCTTGATTCCGTAGTGCATGAAACTCATGACTTTACCTGTTCTGCACCATCCGGTCTGAACCTCATCCAGAAGAAGGAGCATTCCCTTTTCATCACAGAATTCTCTTAAACCTTTCATGAATTCCATGGTTGCGGGATGAACACCGCCCTCGCCCTGAACGGGCTCTATCATGATTGCGATGGTATTTTCGGTGCAGGCATCCTTAAAAGCCTGAAGATCATTGTAAGGAGCGTAGGAGAAGCCGTAGGTCATGGGACCGAATCCCACCTGACATCCGTTTCCGGGCTGGCCTGTTGCAGACATTGAACCGAAGGTTCTGCCGTGGAAGCCCATCTTGGCGGTTACGATGTGATATCTGTTGGGACCGTACTTCTCGATTCCATACTTTCTTGCCATCTTGATCATGGCTTCATTGGCTTCCGTGCCGGAGTTCTGATAGAAGATCTTGTCCATTCCGATGGTGGTACAGACCTTCTCTGCAAGAAGTGCCTGGGGAATGGTGTAGGGATAGTTGAAGGTATGCATAAGGGTCTTTGTCTGTTCCACGGCCGCTTCCACAACCTTCTCGTTACAGCTTCCGGCGGAGTTTACCGCGATACCTGCATAGAAATCCAGGTAAGCCTCACCTTTTTCATCGTACAGGTACTGATCCTTAGCAGTCTCTGCGAGAAAATCGAATCTCTCGTAAGTTTCGATCATGTACTTTTTTGCCTTGTCCTTAATATCCTGTGCGGTAAGTCCTGTATCTGCCAATTTCATTTTTTTATCCTCCGTAAAAATATATTCGGGTCCCGGAGGGGCCTGCTTTTATTTCTTTTCCTGAGTGCGATTTACACCGATATCATCTGCCGTGATAAATCCTCTGATGATCAGGTACTGTTCAATGAGCTTTACACAAGTTTCGATTCCCACTCTCTCACTGTTTAAGGTCATGTCGTAGTTGACCGGATTGGTCCAGTAATTGCCGTGAGTGTAGTATGCGTAGTAATCTGCTCTGTATTTATCCGTCTGAGTGATGGTTGCATTTGCCACATCTTCGGTTACACCCATGTGCTCTATGGTCCTCTGAAGACAGAAGGCTCTGGGTGCTTCGATATATACGCTGACCACATTGTCCCTGTCTTTCAAAACGTAGTCCGCACACTTTCCGACTATTACACAGGATTCCTGATCGGCGAGATTTCTGATGATCTCGCACTGGTATTCAAAAAGCTTATCGTCGGAAACAAATTTCTCATTCTTAGCAATATAGCTTTTTGATCTGGGAAGTCCTTTTAAGAATCCGGAAAATCCTCCGTTTGTCCGAATCTTCTCATTGACCGCGTTGAATATATTCTCATCCAGTCCGCTAAGCTGACTTGCAAGGGTAAGGATCCTGTTTTCGTAACAATGGATTCCCAGGTCATGGGCTAGAAGTGATGCGATCTCTTTTCCCCCGGATCCGAATCCTCTTGCAAAAGTAACAACAAATCTTTTCATCTAAACCGCCTCCAGTTTGTTTTATCCCGCAAGATATCTGCTTAAAAATTCTCTTGTTCTCGGGTTCTTCGGATTGGTGAACAGTTCCGAAGGTGGAGCATCCTCAGCAACAAAACCTCTGTCCATGAATATTGTCCTCGTTGATACATCTCTTGCAAATGCCATTTCATGAGTGACGATGATCATCGTAAGACCTGTGGTAGCAAGTTCCTTCATGACATTTAAAACTTCACCCACCATCTCGGGATCAAGTGCCGATGTGGGTTCATCGAAAAGGAGTACCTCAGGATTCATACAAAGAGATCTTGCTATTGCAACACGCTGCTTTTGTCCGCCGGATAACTGAGAGGGTTTTGCGTGGATATAAGGTGCCATACCGACTTCCTTAAGATGAGTTATGGCTCTGTCGAAAGCTTCTTCCTTGGAGATATGAAGAACCTTTCTGGTACAGATCATGCAGTTTTGAAGAACAGTCATGTTGTTGAAGAGGTTAAAGGACTGGAAAACCATTCCCACCTTTGCGCGATATTCGTTGATCTCACGTTGCACGTCCCTGATCTCTTTTCCGTGATATAAGATCTTGCCGGAGGACTGCCTTTCAAGCTTATTGATGCATCTTAAGAATGTTGATTTGCCCGATCCCGAAGAACCGACGATACATATGATCTCACCTGCTTTAACATCCATATCTATTTTTCTGAGGACTTCATGATTACCGAATGATTTACTCAGATCTTTTATACTGATAACCGTATCTGCCATAATCTGTCTCCTTATTGATTGTCCATATATTCAACAGCCAGTGCGTAATCGGATTTGCCTTTGAGTTTTTTCTCCAGTAGGTTAAAGATCTTGTTAAAGAAGAAACACAAAACAAAATAGATCACTGCTATTACGAGATAACTTTCGAAATACTTGTAGTAGTTACCTCCGACGGTCTTGGCTGCCATAAAGAGCTCCTGTACGGCTATAACATTCAGGACCGATGTCATTTTCAGGTTGGTGAGGAATGTGTTTGCCATTTCGGGAATGATGTTTTTGAAAGCCTGAGGAAGAACTATGTAGAGCATGGTTTTCATGGGAGACATTCCCATTGCCCATGCACCTTCTCTCTGTCCGATGTCTATGGATCCGATGCCTGCTCTTACAGTCTCCGCCATATACGCGCCGGTATTAAGAAGGGTTACAAGAATTCCTGCGAAAACAGGCTGCATGTCAATTCCCAGCTGCCTGATACCGTAATAGATGATCATGGCCTGAACTATCATCGGGGTATCACGGAAGACTTCAACATAAGCTCCTGCGACGATCTTAAGGATCTTTACCAGGAATTTCTTAACCGGATTGTCTCCCTCTCCTGATTTCATATCCTGAATGATACCTATCACATAACCCAGTACGAATCCGAGGATTGTTCCCAGAATCGCTATATACAGAGTCAACTTGGTGCCGTCCAGAAACATTTTCAGATATTTATTTGTCAGATATATCATCCACTCAATGGATGTCTGAGGGTCTTCTATTCCCGAAAATAAGTATCCCATAGCATGTCCATCCTTTTTACCGCTCCGCCGGGAACGCTGTCCCGGCGGAACTATTATTCTCAGTTAGCAGCGGGCTGCTGTCCGATCACTCTTTCCATAAGTTCATCCATTGCTGCCTTGTCATTCCATCCGAGAGCATCCATTGCTTCCTGGATCCTGTCACGAAGCTCGGTATCATCTTTTCTGGTAGCGATACAAACGTTTACCATCTCTTCGTCACCTGTGAAGCTGTCTTCTTCATCAAAGGTAATGATCATCAGATCTTTGTTGGTAAGAAGTGCCGACTGTGCGGTGGGAAGGTCAACGATACAAACATCCGCAACACCGTTTGAAACTGCCATGAAGCACTCGGAAGTGGTTTCGTAGTTCATTCCGGTCTCTGCACCTTCAATCTGGTCAAGAAGAGGAATCCATCCGGTTCCGAGCTGTGTGCTTACCTTGCATCCCGTTCCGAAGAGATCTGAAAGTCCGGTAACACCTGAGTAAGGTCCGTCCTTCTTAACAACGATGCAGTTATCTCTGTAGTAGTAAGGAGTGGTGAATGAATATGCCATCTCTCTTTCTGAGGTGCGTCCCATACCTGCGATGATGCAGTCATAATCTCCGGCATCCATTGATATTCCGATTGAAGACCACTCAACCTTGTGAATCTCCAGATCCATTCCCAGCTCATCTGCGATCATCTGAGCAACCGCTACGTCATATCCGTATGCATATAATGTGGAATCATAGATCGGAACTGCTACACTTCCGTCGGGAGTGGTTGCCGCATCCTGTGTCCAGTTAAATGGAGGATATGCACATTCCATACCGACTCTCAGTACCGGCTTTTCTTCAGTGGGGGCCTCCCCTTCGACAACTGCTTCAGGTGATGATGAAGCGGGAGTTGAAGCTCCGGGTGTGGGTGAATCACCGCAACCTGCAAGAGCTACAAGTCCCATGGTCGCTGCAAGAGCTGCCGTTAAAACGCTTTTTCCGAATCTGATCATTTTTTTCATATTGTTTTCCTCCTTGTCACGTTTTTAATAAAACATGGCTTTGTATCAGAAAAGGCGCCGCGAAATTTTTTGTTTCGTCAGCGCCTTTGCTTGAAAAGGATTCTACGCAAAGAGGTATTAAGTTACAACGTGCGAAGTGCACAATCCTGATGAGCAATTTGCACAGTGCTACAAAAACATCAGTCTTTTTACGAGAATGCAGTTAAGCAGATCAAGATACTCCATATAATCCGTGAGTTCTATCTCAAGAAGTTCTTCTATCTTCTTCAGTCTGTAGATCAGTGAATTCCTGTGAATGAACAATTCGTCTGCTGTCTTGGCACTGTTAAAACCGTTCATGTAATAGGCAAGAAGCGTCTCCTGCAAAAAGGTTCCGTTTGCATGATCGTATTCTTCAAGTCTGTTTAATTTGTTGTTGCAATAATTCAGTATTTCTCTCTGATCGTTTCCACGGAACATATACTTATAAATGCCCATGGAACTTGAGCTGAGTACCTTCTTGCCTGAAGGATTCGGAAGGAGATCCTTCTTGGGTATCAGACTCTTTGCCTCCTGATAGCTCTGGCCGTATTTTGCGGGATCTTTGTAGGGCGTTCCGAGAATGCAGGTACTGCTTATATGCCCTTTGAACATGGGCGATTCATCCAGCTTTTTCAGCATCTTTTCTAGTTCGTGCTCAATCTCTTTGTTTTCTTTGGCCTCAAAGAGGAGAACGAATTTGTTGAGGAACTTCATGAACATTGGATGACCCTTCATCTTCACAATCTCCTGATTCAGGCAGTTGGAATAATACTCGTATAGATGTTCATCCTGCTCGAGGTTTACACCGTATGTTCTGTCTACCGCGATGATACCTGCTCTGTAAGGCTTACTGAAATCAAGCCCGAACTGGCCTGAGATTTTCTCAACATATCTTCCGTTTACGTCGTATCCGAACAGAAGGTTATACAGATAGTCACCGGTACGTTTATTCATTATCCCGGTTTCAAGGATCAGGTTTCCGATGCTTTGATCTATGTCTACAAATGTCGCTCCTTTCCAACGCACGTAGAAAAGAGGGAGTGAAAGATCATTTGCTCTTTTAATTATGCTTTTTGGAATAGGTTCCTTATCATCTACAACGGATATCGCAAGCCCCGATATTCCAAGGTCGTTGAGTTCATCCATACTCTTCCTGACTTCCTTGAAATTGAATCTCACATAATCCACAACGATCAGTGCAAAATTCCCCCGGTTCATATGCTCTATATAAGGCCTTGTCTGGACATAATAGGTCCATGAAACTATGCGGTTTAATCCGCTCTCACCCGCTATCAGTTCCATACCGTCAAGCTTCAGGTTGTTGACATCCATAACCGTTATCATTCAAAGTTCCTCCTTAACGCAAAAAAAGACAAAGAAGCCTTGGATTAAGACTTCTTTGCCTTCGCGGATATTATAACATACATTCTGTGGAGATGGATACCCATCTCAATCGGGGTGGGTGTCACCCCGATTATAAAAGCCCCTAAGTCGCCATGTTCGACAACTCGTGAGGATCGTGGGTGATGTCACCCCGATAATAAGAGCCCCTAAACGCGCGGAGGAACGCCTCCTTGCGTAGGGGCTCTAAATATCGGGGTGACAGGATTCGAACCAATTATGGTTTTCGGAAAACCAGTATAATCAACACTTTGGAAGGGACTCTACAAAAAAAGACACGCTAAAGACACGATTTTTCATCATGGAAACGCCATCTTCGGATGGCGTTTTATTGCCTCTTTAATTCATCATAAGCTTCGGTTATCCATAGATGCGGCATTAAAAGCATATTGTTTTTAAACTGATAATTAATATAAAAATAGCAAGCTTCATCCAATGATTCAGCAGCCAACGATTTTAATTCTTCATAATACGGAGGATGGCCTTCTTGATCCCATGAAATTTTATCAGCAATAAACACTGCCTTATCATACATACCTGCATTCTTTTTTAAGGTTGTATGGCATTCTATTGCACTCAGGATGTCCTCATCTATTATCCCAAATCGTTCTTCGGCTATAATCCTTGATATTCTCTGATGCAAAAGAAAATGATACTTTTCCTCTGCGGGATCAACATACATGTTACGGGAAATTGCAATATCATACATTTCTTGAGGAGACATAATGGCACTTACATCATGTAACAAAGCAGCAATTTTAACCTTCTCCGAATCAAGACTATGCCTTTCAGCCAGCCATATCGCCGTTTCTGCAACTTCCTGAACATGTTCCCAGGTCTTTGGTTTATTATTCGATATATATATTTCTTTTATGGAATCAAGAAGCATCATAATTCGATTTCTTTAGTGTATATACTAGTTACAGGCTTTTGCGTTCATTTCGCAAATTTTAAATAATTTTAATTTCGCGAATTGCAAAGCCACTGGGCGATATCTATAATCCTTATTCCTTCATGCTGACTTTCCTCATGTTTTGTTCTGGCTATCAGCATTTTGGGATAAGCATCTTTAATGCTTAAAAGTGACGAAATCTCTCTCTTAAAAGTATCCTCCCTGGTAATATCATCAGATACCTGAATGTATATCTTTGCACCTTCTTTGATTGCGACAAAATCCACTTCCTTTTCGTATAATTTACCTACATATACTTCGTATCCGCGTCTAAGAAGTTCTATTGCAACTATATTCTCGTATAGATGGCCGTAATCAGCATTTTTGGTTCCTATCTCAGAAAATCTAAACGAAAGATCAGACAGATAATACTTCTTATCCGATTCCAGATATCTTTTCCCCTTTATGTCATAACGTTGGATTGGATAAAAAAGGAACGATCGGCAAAAGTAATTCATATACGCACCTACTGTCTTATCATTAGTCTTGTAGGTGCCGGAAGTCAGCTTAGAAGCCACATTTCTTATCGAAGTTTGATTTCCCACGTTATCCATAAGATAGTTTCCAATCATTATCAAAAGATCTTCGTTTTCTATCTTAAATTTCTTTACAATATCCTTTGTAATGGTGGTCCTATATATACCATTAACGTATTTTCTTGCATCTTCCTCTGTTTTATATAAATACGCACCAGCCATTCCACCCTTTTTCACATAGGAATCAAAGGCTTCATCTATATCATCTGAAGGATAGTACATAAGATATTCATCAAATGAAAATGGGTATAAGTTTATCTCATAAACCCTTCCGCCGAACAGCGTAGCCAAATCACTTGATAAAAGAAATGCATTTGATCCGGTAAGGTAAATATCATAGATTTCTTCTTCATAAATGCTATTTATTATGCGTTCAAAGCCTTCACACAACTGTATTTCATCAATAAATAAATAATTAGTCTTACTCTCAACATATTGCTTTTCTATATAGTCATAAAGTTTGTCTGCATCCAAAAGATTCTCGAACTTCTTCAAGTTCAGCTTGATTCGGACAATATTAGCCCTATCATCACCGGATATCAAATCTATGAAAGCGTCCATTAATTTGGATTTGCCGCTTCGTCTTACTCCTGTTATTACCTTTATGTCCGGAATATTCTTAACAGCCAAAAGCTTATTCAGATAATAATCTCTTTTAATTAATTTCATTTCACTGTTACCACCTTTTAGTTAATTGTATACCGTTTCGCAAAAACTATCAATTTTTAAATTTGCGAAATAAACTGCAACGCCCGAATAACCTCGAAAGACACGGCAAAGTCACGAAAAGACACGGTCTTTTCGAACAGCAAAAAAGCCCAGAATGCAGTATTCATCAGCATTCTGAGCCTATAAAAAAGTGTCGGGGTGATGGTCACCCCGATTAAAAAAAGCTCTAATCCCTCGGAGGAATGCCTCCTCGGGAAGAGCTTTTAATTTAATCGGGGTGACAGGATTCGAACCTGCGACCCCCTGGTCCCAAACCAGGTACTCTAGCCAAGCTGAGCCACACCCCGAAAAACAGTAAGATTATACTATTAAAACCTGTTCAAAACAAGCCACAGACTGTTTTCAGGTTAGGAATCGTTTATTATTCTTCCATGCCTTTATACCGGGTGTTATAATACTGAACATCAGATTTATCGGAGAATAATATGAAAAAACTACTTTCCATCATCTCCGCCATCGCGTTGACAATGATCATAACCGGATGCGGTTATAAAACAGGAACGGTCAAAGACGGGGTGTATACCAACAAAACTTTTGGAATAACCATCCAATCACCTGAGGGTATGATCTTCATGGATGATCCCACAGAATGTGCGGACTACGCGGTCGCATACAGTTATTGCATACTTCAGGGTGAGAAGGATTCTTTTAAGGCTGAATATGCACTAGAAAGCATTCCCGGAGGCCTGATCGTAGTTTCCGAAGACAATCCCGGAGATTTTACGGCTGATAAATTCGTCGAAAATATAGAGGCTCAGCAAAGCGAAAAACTCTTCTGGACCTACAAAACCATCATCAACGAAGATGTCACAATAAACGGAGCTTCCTTCAGACAACTGACCTTCGACAGTGACGGTAATCATCAGACTTTTCTGATAAAGGTCACTTCGGACAGGATCCTATTTATTTATATCTCAACATCCAAAAACGGTGTGGACTCGGGACTTGAAGAGGAACTTATCAATTCGGTTTCAGCCATATAATTCAAATAGCCGGAGGAATTCTCCTCCGGCTATTTTTTCATCCAAGATCTATTGAATCCGAGATGTAATACATATAATTATGTTCTTCGCAATATGCTTTGATATCGCTGCGAAGCGAATAGTATTGAGGCACATCATCCAAATATTCAAGCAGGAAAATAGATGCTCCCTGATCACCGTATCTTTCGATGTACTCTTTAAAATACTCTCTGTCATCATCGTAAGCATAGGTAAGAGCTCCGGTGTCCCAATCGATCCTCGAAAAGACGCTTTCCTGATTTATGCCGGTAATGACATCCCTCCAGGAACCCAAGTATGAACAATAAGCATTCAGGAAATAATCGCCGCCGTTTATGATAACGTCACATCCCATGCTCCTGAGACCTTTCATAATGACAGCAAGACCGTTTAAGATTTCCTGAGATTCATAGTTGTAAAAAACATCGCAGTTATCTACAAAAAATCCGTCTATTCCCTTTGAAAGAAGGCTTGGAGCAAGCTCATTTAAGATGAAGTTTTGCCATCTTTCGTCGGATACGTCGATCCACTCTTCTCCGTCCCAGTTCTCATATTCGCCCAGAGCCAGATCGCAGTATTCATCGTAATAATCCCTGAAATCTTCAAGGGATCCTATGTTGATATAACTGTAGACATACTTACGATCTCCGGAATTAAAAGAGGTGATCTCTTCTCTTGTGCGATACTGGGCATCGATGACTATGTAGTTATAATCACTCAGAGCATCGAGGCTTCCTTCATAATTCAGGAACACTCCGTACTTTGCATTGTTTTCGTCTACCTCTGCGGCATAAGGATCAAAGATCTCTCCCTGCTGCCAGGATGATTTGTAGGTATTGCAATAATCTATAAATTCAAAGGGAAGATTATCATAGATCACGCACCTCATATCATTAAATTCTCTGTTATGAGGGCAGAACCCTCCGCATGTTTTATACACATTTCCGGCCTTATCATAGATGATAAGCCAGCTGCATCCGCCGTCCATGGTTTCGGCAGGGTCAGATTCTTCTGGATCTAAGTTGTAGAGTTTTTTCAGATCAATACCTTCTTCGATGTTCTTATACTGCTCTTCGCTCAGATCAAAATAGCGGACATCCGCATAGTCTTCACCGTTTGCCAGTTTGTAGTCAAATTGGACCTCTATGCGGCCGTCATATCTGATCCTGGCAATGACTGTAGGGGCATCTTCAAGGAAATCACCGGTAAAATAATCAAACCCGATGAGATATTCTTCACTGAGACGTGACCGGTCAAAAGGATCCTCGGCCGGTTTATCTTCGGACGTTTTTTCCTCGTTGTCAGGCTTAACCTCATTTGACGGTACGGGATCAGTATTTCCGCCTTCGCCATCTCTTTCGTCCTCATCAGCTGCCGCAACTGTCACATCCGGGTCATCAGATGCATTTCCGCATCCGGCCAATATGCCTATCATAAATGCAGTCATTATTCCAAAGATGATCTTCTTTTTCATGTCTATCTCCTTATCGGAAAAATAAAACCGTCCCTACAACCGTAAGGACGGTCCAAAAAAGCTTTTAGGTCACATCATACCGTCATCCAGATAGGCTATGGTGAAATGTTCCTGTCCTTTATCATCAATCTCCCATATGAGATAACTGGGTTTTCTGCCCTCCTGCCTGGGATAGGACAAGGATCCGGGATTAACCACAGTGCAATCCTCTGAGTAGCTAACCGTCGGTCTGTGGGTATGTCCGAAAAATGCAATGTCACATCCGCGGCTTTCCGCTTCCTGTCTGAGGATTTCCGTAGATACACTTACACTGTAGAGATGTCCGTGGGTCACAAAGATCTTATGGCCGAAGACTGTCTCTTCAAGTTCCCGTGGAAGGGCGGTAAAATAGTCACAGTTTCCGGCAACCATATATACGGGGATCTTGACAGTGCATCTGATATCTTCCTCCCCGGATTCCACGTCACCACAATGGATCAGACACTGAGCATCCGGATGCATTTTCAGTATTTTATGCAGATTTTCATTGTTTCCGTGAGTATCGCTCACTACAAGTGCTTTGTTCAATCAAATAACTCCGTTCTCATTTTCCTAAGAGCCTTACCTCTGTGAGAGATCTTGTTTTTCTCCAGTTCGGGAATCTCACCGGTACAGCACCCTATCTCGGGGCAATAGAAAATAGGGTCGTATCCGAATCCGTACTCTCCTTTTTCTTCATATCCGATGCGTCCTTCAACAGTCTCTCTTACCACCTTTTCGGTACCGTCGGGTAAAACAGCGGCTATGGCACAGACGAATCTTGCGGTTCTCTTTTCATCCGGAACGCCCTCGAGACGTCTTATGATCTCATTGTTCTTAACGGTGTAAGGGGTATCCTCACCGAGATATCTTGCTGAATATATTCCGGGTTCTCCGCCCAATGCATCGACAACAAGTCCGGAGTCATCTGCAAGTACAATGGAATCGGGAAGAAGCTCATGTACGGCTCTTGCTTTGATAATGGCATTTTCCTCAAAAGTAGTACCGTCTTCAACGATTTCGGGATTCACTCCCGCTTCCTTCATTGACAGGATCTCGTATCCCGAGCCTTCCATGATCTCACGGATCTCGCGCATTTTTCCCATATTACCGGTTGCAAAAACAAGTCTTTTCATTTAAGTATCTCCCATCATACCGGCTGCTTCCAAAACAGCTTCATATATCCCTTTTGCCAGCCGGTCTCTGTATGAATCCTCCGTAAGAAGCGCATATTCGTCGGGATTGTCACAATTTCCGACGCTCATAAGCGTTGCCGGAGCATTTATCTCATATAATACACTTCCCTCAGGTGCTTCACTTATTCCCAGGGCTCTGTTCGATGCGGCGATGGCTGTGTTGTTGAGACAGCTTTCGCTGAGTTCGATGCTTCCGAAACCGGGAATGTAGTACAGCGGATCATAATAGGTCCTGATACCGTGGTATACATCACCGTCATGGGATACGTCAAGTCCTATGTATATATCCGCCCCCGTCTCTTCCATGAGCTGAGCGGTAGAAACGGCATCTTCAGATTCAATGGAGTGATCGGTCAGATATACCCTGACCCCGTCCTGATACAAAAGCTGTGCCGCTCTGTCTGCGACGTCCCTGCATACGCCTGCTGCCTCGCTCACATCGCCGGGATCAAGGACAACCACATATTTATACAAACTGCGGGGGTCCACCGCCTCCATGGTAACAACATTTTCATCCATGGTGAGCTTATACTCACTTATACGGACCATATCAAAAATAAGAAGTACACCCGATTTGTCATAAACAACGGATGCCCCATCCACAAAACGTTCGTCTCCGCTTATCCTGCCCGCATCAACCGGAACACCCGCTTCCGTCAAAGAGCCGTAATATGAATCCGAATCCGTATTGATATGTACCAGGAATTTCCTCTCGTTGTAAAGATTTTCCGTTACTATATCGGATGCCTGTACTCCCCCCGGTACCGTAAAAGAAATACGTCCCGTAGGCAAAGTCCCGATCACAGATAAAGGAACGGTTTCATCGTCGTCAAAATGCATGACTTCACTGACATTTGCACTGGTTATCACCACAGGCTTGGTCATTGAATAATACACGCAAACTCCCATGCATAGCGCAAAGAGCAATCCCCAGAAAAAGCAAGTATATGCCCTTCCCGGAATCTGCGGCGTTCTGTCGTTAAGTTGAGGGTCTGCGTATTTTACAAGCGGAATACGCTTAGCTGAAGCAGGCATTTATTTCTTCCTTGAAGGAGGCTTGGGCCCCTTGAATTCGTAATAATACGTCTTCATCATTCCGTTGTAGATCTTACGGTTTTTATCGGCCTTTTTGCCGACATCGTTCTGGACTCTTTCGTATGAGCTTATGATATACATACTCCAACTGTCCAGAGCCTTATATCTCTCACCCAGAGTTCTGTAAATATCCGCAACCGCTTCCTTATCCATAAGTCTTTCTCCGTAAGGAGGGTTGGTTATTATAAATCCATACTTTTTGGGGTGCGAAAGATTAGCCACATCCCTTGCCTGAAAATGGATCATGCCGTCAACTCCGGCATCTTTGGCATTTTTTCTGGCGATGCTCACCATCTCTTCATCGATATCATAGCCCTGAATGTCGGTATCAGTGACGATCTTTACAAGATCCCTTGCCTCTTCATACGCGTCATTCCACACCTGCTTGGAAATCAGATGCTCCCATGAACAGGCATTAAAGAATCTGTTCATGCCGGGTGCGATATTTGCCGCGATCATCGCAGCCTCTATGGGAATGGTTCCGCTTCCGCAAAAAGGATCCACCAGAATTCTGTCCGCTCTCCAGGGGGTAAGGGAAATAAGCCCGGCCGCAAGGTTTTCCGCAATGGGTGCCTTGGCAGTAAGCTTCCTGTAACCTCTCTTATGGAGCGAATCCCCGGTGGTATCAAGCCCTATGGTAACCTCATCCTTCATAATGAATACCCTGAAGGGAAAAGAATCCCCGTCCTCGGTAAACCAGTCGGTATGATATACTCCCTTAAGCTCTTCCACCATGGCTTTTTTGACAATGGACTGAATATCGGAGGGGCTGAATAGCTGTGATTTAACGCTGGATGCCTTTGCAACCCAGAATTTTCCGTCCTTAGGGATGAATTCCTCCCAATGAACAGCCTTAACCCCTTCAAAAAGCTCGTCCCATGTACATGCCTTAAAAGAGGCTGCCTTGATAAGCAGCCTTTCAGCAGTTCTCGAACCTATATTGACTCTGGCGACAGCCTCGGCATCGCCCTCAAAGGTCACTCTTCCGTCGGATACATTCGTAACTTCGTATCCCAGATCGATTATTTCTTTTTTCAGTACCGACTCCATGCCGAAATGGCAGGGAGCCATTATTTCTATGATCCTGTTAATGATTAGTCCTTTCTCCAGGTCAGGCGCATGTCCGTCTTACTGGGATTATCCATGATTCGGATGAAATCCTCTTCGCACATGGGTCTGTAAAAATAATACCCCTGGATCATGTCGCATCCCGCATCTGAGAGGAATGCAAGTTGTTTTTCTGTTTCTACACCCTCGGCTACAACATCGGCTCCGAACGCGTGGGCCATGTTGATGGTCGACCTGATGATGGTTTCCGCCTTGGGGCTCTGGTCTATTTTACGGATAAATCCGATATCCAGCTTGATCGTATCAAACTCGTAGCTTTCGAGAGTCGAAAGCGAACTCATGCCGCTGCCGTAATCATCCAGCATGATCCTGACTTTCTTTTCCTTCATGGTCCTGAGAAAATCAAGGGCATTTCTTTCCAGATTGGCATATGCGGATTCGGTGATTTCTATCTTCGCCGCGCCTTCGGGGAAATCCCTCTCTTCAAGTATCTCCTTGATCCTTTCAAGAAGCGAAGGATCGTAGAAATCCACTCTGGAAAGGTTAATGGAGATGGGAACTATGGGCAGTCCTTCCCTTGCATTCTTAAGAAGAAGTCCGAAAACATTCTCCGCCATATACAAGTCCACCCTCGAAACCTTACCCGACTCCTCAAGAGCAGGAATAAACAGTCCCGGAGAAACCATACCCATGTCACGATGCTTCCACCTGATAAGTGACTCGGCAGAAACAATCTTACGGGTATATGTATCAACAATGGGCTGATAATAGGAAATAAGCTCGTTATGTCTGAGCGCATCTCCCACCTCGGATACAAGGATCATGTGGTTAACATAATCCTTGCGCATCTTATCCGTATATTCAGTATACAAAACGGCATCGGATTCGGACAGATTGGCCTCCGCAAGCTTTGCCCTGTCTATCATGATGCCCACGGATACTCCCGTATCGTCAATATGATATATACCGCAGGTAACGGTAAAATCAAACATCTTATATTCGGTGCGGAAGGTCATCTGGGTGATCTTGCGCATACGGTTATTCTTGATAAGGTCATTTTTGACAATGGCAACAAAATGGTCACTGTCCAGTCGTCCGATAACGATGGGCTCCAAAACCTCGACTATCTTATCCCTTACCATGAATATAACACTGTCACCGCTCTCTTCTCCAAAGAGTTCGTTGATAGTCTTAAATCCTCGGATATTGGTATAGATAAGGGAATAACCGACGCTGAGATCAATTCTCTTCAGCATTCTTTCCGCATCTCTTAAAAAACCGGTCCTGGATAGGATATCCGTCATCCAATCCCTGTCAATGATCTCAGTGATATCCTGAATGATGCAGATATCTTTGGTAGTGTCTCCGACCAAATGCTTGATCCTGACATCAAGTGCTCTTCTGTAGCCCCCTCTTTCCGTGTGAACTGTCCTGCAGAAATTGCCGAGTCTTTCGATCTCACCTTTAATGATCTCGGGAGTGAAATGCTCGAACATAGACTCTCTTTCATTCTCGACCACTATCTTATTAGTGAAGTCATTGATGAATTTTCCGAAGGTTTTTGAATTTGTAACACTGACGTCATATTTATTGAGAAAACCACTCGAAAACTTAGGTACAATCTCAAGTGTAGCAAGATTTATCTCAAAAACGGAAATAAACCCTTGTGTCATAACGGCATTCCAGTCATTTTCACTGACAGCCGTATCAATAGTACGAATAGTGCCGTTTTCAAGCACTTTTCCGACCCCATAGAACTTTGTGACATCCCCGTCAATCAGGAAATAACTACCGTCATCCAACAGGTAAAAACATCTTCCTACACTGTCTGGGAAAACCACCTCATCTATGAGGTTCTTTCCGCTGATACTCATCGTTTTCAGCTTCGAAAAATGGGGAATGATCGATATATCGGTAAGCCCGAGGCCGTCCGTGAACTTCTCGTAATCAAGATTCGCGACCTGCCCCTCATATTCGGGGACAAGGTAAGCATTCCCAGCACAGTTTGTGCTGCCGCACCCCATGGCTATTATAATACCGGGGAATCCCACAAGGAGGTTTTTAAGCATTATCTTCTTAAAGAAGGAATTCTGAGTATTGCCGTTTCCTCCACCCAGTATTACAACATCGGAATTGCGAACAAGCTCAAATGCCCTGTCCATATTGGAATTATCAAGGGTTTTTATGGACGAAGAGGAGAGGCCTGCCAGATTGAAGGCAACATCCAGTCGTTCTTCGACAATTCGGTTTATCTTGTCGGCTTCCGGGTCGGAGGTAACTATCAAAATAGACGAATTATCCCGCCAGTACTCCTTAAGATTATCCACAAATCCGTAGTCATCCAAAAGATGTACCGGTCCGGTCTCATCATCAGGCCTGTATTCCAAAAATAAACTTGTAAGGAATAGAACCATAAACCCCCCGTTTTAGAGCCCAATACCTATGTGTTATAAAGAATTCTATCACGAAACCGATATGCAAACTACAAAAATATGCTTTAAGGAACGATTAAGCACGGAATCCGAAAATCATTTCATATTATGGTCACATATCACCGAACAGCTGCATCAGCGAAAGCGATCCGAATACCACATATACATCTTCGGGATCAGAATGCTCCGTACCTGCAAGAGCATCATTAAGACATTCCGCCGTACTAATATGTTCCGTTTCGGGAACCTCGGCACCTTTTCCGTATAGCTCCTCAGAGATCTCCAGTACCGCTTCTCGAAGATCCTCTTTGGGTAATCCTCTTACAGGATCGGGAAGATCTATTGCAACTAAGGATACGGTACCCGGTAGCATTATCCTAAGTATCTCTTTGTAATCTTTATCCTTGAAAACACCCATTATTAAATGGATTCTTTTATTTTTTGGAAGCGTTTCATCGGAATCGAGAGCATCTTTCAGCGCTCTTGCAGCACCGGGATTATGAGCACCGTCTCTTATGATAACCGGTGATTCTGAAAGTTTCTCAAATCGCCCGGGATGCCGTGTTTTAGCGATTCCGGCCATAAACATATCATGCGTTACCGATTTGTCCGGGAACGATTTTGCAAGAGTTCCTTCAAGAATCCTGAGTGTCCAAAGCGCGGTATTCAGATTGTCATTCTGGTATGAAGCACACAGAGGATTAACGAATCCTTCCGGAATGATCTCCTCCTCCGTCCTGATACAAACAGCTCCTTTTTCCGCAGCTTCCCTTTCCAATATCCCTGCCGGATCATAATCCGTTCCGGCACAGTAAACATGTGGCATTGCAGATATAATAGCAGGTGTGTTTTTTCTCATTATACCCGCTTTGTTAACCGCAATCTCCTCCGGTGTAGTTCCCAGAAATCTCATGTGGTCCATACTTACGGAAGCAAATACCGTAGCAAGGGGCGAGTCAAATACATTGGTGGCATCGTCGCGTCCTCCCATGCCGCATTCGACTATAACAACATCTGTTTTTTTAATATAAAAGAACCAAAATGCCGCTGCCGTCTCCGCTTCAAATCCGGTGGGGGGTATTTCTATCCCCTCTGCTGCTTCTCTGACTGCGGTGACCGCTTCGGCATATTCTTCCTCTGTGATATTCCGAAGGTCTATCCTGATCCTTTCCAGGAAATCAAACACTGAGGGGGAAGCATATCTTCCCACCTTAAGTCCGCATTCCGACAGGGCATATTCCAGATACGAGCATATGGAACCTTTACCGTTGGTTCCGGCCACATGAATGACCTTAAGTTCCTTCTCCGGATTTCCGAGTCTTCCAAGGAGCGCTTTTATCACATCGGTTCCGGGAATTATTCCGGCTGAACCGGTGTTTTCCGTATAGTTTTTAGCTTCAGTAAAATTCATATTTCCATTATATCATCTTTTGAAAAAAAGGCTCCCAAATGGTCTTCATTATTGAAAACCTACTAAACTAGTTGTATTATAGATAAAGATTTTTTGTTTATTATCAGGAGGCTCTCTATGCTCATCTCAACAAAGGGTAGATACGCGCTTCGCGTCATAATCGATATCGCGGCACACGATCAGGATGAATTTATCCCCTTGGGTGAGGTTGCGGACAGACAGGGAATCTCCAAAAAGTACCTTGAAGCCATCATCAAGGATCTGGTTCAGGCAGGTATCGTGAAAGGAGTTCGCGGAAAGGGCGGCGGATATAAGCTCAATATGAAGCCCGAAGAATGTACCGCCTGGGATGTAATTCATGCTACCGAGGATAATTTCGTTACCGTTTCCTGTGTGACCATGGAAAATTTCAATTGTCCTCAGAAGTCCGAGTGCAGGACTATGCCGATGTGGACCGAACTGGACAAGACTCTCAAGGAATTTTTCAGCAAATACACTATTAAGGAACTTTTGGAAAGCGGAACATATTAAGATCACTAAAAGTCTTGCCTAGGCAGGACTTTTTTAGTGGATTCGAAAACATAGGTGAAATATGGGTTTAGGTGAAATACTGCTTTTGTCCGTGGGTCTTGCCATGGATGCCTTTGCGGTTTCGGTATGCAAAGGGCTTTCATTCAAGAAAGTAACTATTAAAGAAGCATCTGTATGCGGAATATGGTTCGGTCTCTTTCAGGGCATCATGCCCCTTCTGGGATATCTGCTGGGCTCCGGATTTGCCTCTTTTATAGACAGATTTGCCGCTTGGATTGCATTTCTGATTCTTACCATACTCGGCATAAATATGCTCAGAGAAGCCTTCGGAGCAGATGATGAGGATGAAGAAGCCACTCCTGATCTGGGATTTAAAGTAATGCTCGGTGCAGCCGTGGCCACAAGTATTGATGCAATGGCAGTCGGTGTTACTTTTGTGGCAGTTCCCGTCCGGGTCTTTTCCTCGTCTGCCCTGATCAACACATTCTTTGCAGTAGCATGCATAGGCATCATCACCTATGTGATATCTGCTTTGGGAGTCTTCATCGGAGGATACTTCGGGGCGGCATACAAGTCAGGTGCCGTTGCGGCAGGCGGAAGTATTCTGATATTCATCGGTCTCAAAGCTCTGATGGATAAATATGATATCACCGGGGCCGGTAACGATAACGTCTTCTGGCTTCTGCTTCCTTTTGCCGGAACCGTTCTGGGCGCTCTGCTGGTTTTCTTCCGTATTAATACGCCGGACAAGCTAAAAAAGTGTCTCATAGCTCTTTCTGCAGGCATTATGCTCTCCGCCTCAATATGGTGTCTTATGACACCCTCGTTTTCACTTCCTTCTTTCGGATCCAGGAAACCTTTTATCGCCGTCTTTATCGGTTTCTGGGTAGGAATCCTGTTCCAGTTCGGTCTGGACAATCTTATACCTCATACTCATGGTTTTTCCGGAGAGACGGAAGGTCTGAAATCGGAAGCCGACAAGCCGGTTAAAATGATGCTGGCCATGATAATCCATCATATTCCGGAGGGCATAGCAATAGGAGCGGTTTATGCCGGATTTCTGTACGGAGAGGGAATTATCTCCCGCTATTCCATGATTGCCGTAACGGTTGGCATGCTGATACAGAATTTCCCGGAAGCTGCATTTCTCTCTGTTCCCGTCAAGGAGGAGGGGCGCAGCAAAGGAACTTCTTTTTTCTATGGAATGATGAGCGGAGGCGTTGAACCCATCATAGGAATCGTGACGGTTATTATCGCCGGACTATTTCCGCCCATCTTACCCTATGTGATGTCTCTATCGGCCGGAGCAATGATCTATACAATAGTTGAATCAATGATCCCCGAGATGATAGACGGAGAAGTAAGCGACAGAGTCGTTTTAGCTTTCGCGGCAGGCTTCTCCCTTATGATGCTCCTCGCCTATGCACTTCCCATGCTTTAAATTCAATCATTCCGGGCTGTAAATTTGCCCAAAACCCGCCATTTTACAGCCCAACGTGCTGAATCCAATCCTATTTTCCGCGGAATGGGCTGTAATTTTGCCTAAAACCCGCCATTTTACAGCCCAACGCGCTGAATCCAATCCTCATTTCCTCAGGATGGGCTGTAAATTTGCCCAAAACCCGCCATTTTACAGCCACAGCCGCTGAATCCAACCCTATTTTCCTCAGGATGGGCTGTAATTTCACCTAAAACCCGCCATTTTACAGCCACAGGCGCTGAATCCAATCCTATTCTCCGTGGAATGGGCTGTAATTTTGCCTAAAACCCGCCATTTTACAGCCCCAGCCGCTGAATCCAATCCTCATTTCCTCAGGATGGGCTGTAAATTTGCCTAAAACCCGCCATTTTACAGCCCCAGCCGCAGAATCCAACCCTATTTTCCGTGGAATGGGCTGTAATTTCACCTAAAAACCGCCATTTTACAGCCCATTCTTAATATCGAGGCTGATATCATAGTGAGGCTGATACCAGCCTCCCCGGTTGCTTTCTAAGTGCTTTCAATCGAAAAAAAAAAATCCCTCCGGTCACATCAATGACCGGGGGGGATTGAATAAGTCTATTATTTATTACCTGAAAGTTTCTTGGGACTCTTTCTTAGCTTAGTTCTTAGAATCTTTCTTAGCTTCGCCCTCAGAATCCTTCTTAACTTTATCTTTGGACTCCTTCTTAGCTTCGCCCTCAGATTCCTTCTTAACTTTATCTTTGGACTCCTTCTTAGCTTCGCCCTCAGAATTCTTCTCAGCTTCGTCCTTAGATGCTTCCTTTGCTTTGTTCTGCCTGGTAAGTGCTACGGATGAAAGTAAAAGGACTACTATCGCAGCAGCTCCCGCACCATGATTGCCGCTGCTTTCATTGTCCGAATCGCCTTCTGCAGCCTCTCCGCTTCCTTCAGCTGCATCAGATGCTTCCGAACCGGTCTCAGCTGCTCCGCCGTCATCGAATCCGTCGGATGCATTCGCATCATCTGCAAGTGCGATACCGAAATCGTCGATGAAGAACTCTCCGCTTCCGTCGGTTTCAAAGAACAGTGCTGCAGTATCCAGATCTTCGGGAAGCTTCAAAGTAGCTTCGATAAGCTGCCAGTCTTCTCCGGCAATATCGTACTCCCTTACTCCGCCGTCTTCGTATCCGTCTACTCCCATGAAGAGCTTGGTATCGGCAGACTTGTAATAATATGAGATCTTTATGGTATGTCCGATGAATCTTGTAATGTCATATCTGAGAGTTGCATCAGCCTCAGCTCGTCTTACCTGAAGTGAGAATCCGGGATTTGCTCCCTCTGTATGATTCTCTTTGATCTTAAGCATTATAGTGGCCTGATGTCCGGATCCGCGGCTTACAAAACCCAGCTGATCGGGAACCTGAGGAGTTGAAGTTCCATCAACAATGACCGGTTCAAAATCGATCACCATATCCTCCGCTTTTCCGATTCCGGCAGTATCGGTAAGAGTAAATTCCTCACCTTTTCCGGCCATGATAACAGCCTCATAAGCAGGCTTTCCCGTAAGATCCTGATAGAAAAGAAGGGGTTCCGACTCTTTTCTCCAGGAGCTGGTATCGGTAAGCCCCCACAGGGTTACCGAGTTGATATTCGCACCTGCATCCTGACATTCGCAGAGCATCTTGAAGTAATCATAGTAGAATTTAGCCTGCTTAAATTCTCCGGCCTCTCCGGCTACGGCTTTTCCAACATCAAGTTCTGTAACCTGAAGATTGTTGATAGCTGCCGAATACTTCTCAATAGCATCCTTATACTGATAAAGTGAATCGGATACGGTAAGATGTCCCTGAAGTCCTATTCCGTCGATAAGTCCGTCGCCGTAAATGGTTCCGTCGCCGTCAGGATTGATGACATCGCTCTTAACCATTGTATGTCCGGCATTAAACTGAGTTTCTGTCAGGAAAGCAATGATCGCATCACACTTTTTAGGGAACCACTCGTTGTAATCGTTATAATACAGATCCGGAGTGATGGATGAAAGATCACCCGCAGGATCAAGACCGTAAAGATCGGCATACTGAGCCGCATATTTTGTCTCAGCCTCTCTCGCATAGAGGAATGCATAGTACAGGAAATCAGGACCGATTATCTTGTACCAATAGCTTTTTCTCATACCGTCAGCCTGACTCTCGTCGGCTGCTTCATTTACTACATCCCATGCATAGATCACATCCGCATAGCCGTTTGCATAAGTGTACTCGATAACTCCGTTTATATACTTCTCAAGCCTGCTGAGAAGTTCTTCTCTTCCGACAAGACAATCCTCATCAAGAGTTGCATTGTAATCTCTTGTGGGCTTGCCCGAAACTGTTGCGGTAAAATCCTTCGCAAAGATTGAAGGATCCACCTGTGAGTGCCACACAAGTGTATGACCTCTTACCGGAACTCCGTTTTCCTTGGCCCAATCAAGAAGTTCTTCAGCAGCTCTGTTTACGGTGAAAAGAGAATCGGACTCTGCGTCAAAATTATACGCAGGTTTGAATTCATTACCGAATGTAATTGAATTGAACTGACTTACTATGAACTGCTCTTTGCTCGCATTACCGATCTCGGCAGACTGATCACCCCAATGGCTGATAGCCTGAACGGCAACGCCCACCTTAAATCTGTCGGCATAAACATCCTTTAATACACCGACTGTTTCATAGTCACTTACCCCTTCGGCTCTGACAACATTCACCGTTCCGGCAAACCCTGACAAAACCGTTGCCGCTGCCATGCTAATCCCCAGCACAGCGGCACAAATTTTCCGCGCCAATACTTTCTTTCTCATACTCTCCTCTTTGCAGCCCCCGCAGCCGCCTGATTTTTAATATCTCTTAATGATGTTTCGATCTTATTTCTTACCAGATTCCTGTATTCGGGTTTTACAAGAAAATAAATGTAAGAATCGATCGTATAGCTCTCAGGCATTCCTCTGCCTGCGATCTTAAAATGTCTGAAGCCCCTCTCAATGTATGAATGGATATCCGTGTCTTTAATAAATGCAGGTCTTTCCATACACTCAGAAAATGTTCTTGGTGTTTTTATATTCGGACACGGAAAAGGAGTTGAGTTATCAAACTCGAGCTGACATTTAGACTGCTGAGCATAGTGCTCCGCACGCTTGGGACAGTTCGGATAACACACTTCATTTACAAGGATCTCGCATCTTCCGGCGTTTCCTGAAGATACTATTCTTTCAAGAGCTTCCTCATCATGATTAAGATCATAATCCAGAACCACCAGAGCATAATCCTTATCAAACTCTTCAAGAAGTTTATTTTTATCGGTTATTCTCTTGGTAGTAGATGAGATGATCTTATATGAAGGATATTGTTCCCTTATATACTTCTCCAATGCAGGAGAGTTTACAAGCACCTGATTAATACCATTATCCGCAAGTCTCATTATGAGATTGCAGTAAGTGTCATAACACTCCTTTTCCCCGATAAGAGAATTGGTCCAGGTAAATCTGACAGGAACATCTCTTCCGGAATATATACCGAGTATTCCCTCGATCTGCTGCTTCGTGGCAGAACCCACAACAGCTCTTCCGCCGTTCCAGATCGCGCCGGGAAATGTTCCGTATGAAGAGCCGATCGTATATTTGTCGTTAAAATAATCCGGATGGGATTTCATGATATTCATGACAACCTGATTAAGGATCCTGAATACGCAAAATCCGGGTAAATGCCAATATATCTTATCGTCTGTGTATTCCACTTCTTACTCCTTTGTTGGAAGTATAAACGCCTGAGGCTTGGGTTTTTGAACCATGATCAGTTTATTTCCTACAAGTGCAGTATAAAGCTTAAGTCTGAACGTTCCCTGATGTTCCGGTTTTATAAGATAATTACTGTATGTTTCTATAAGAGAAAAATAATTATCCGTCCGGCCTTCTATCTTAAAATTGTGAAAGCCAAGTTCCTCGCTGTATTTTCCGACTATATCTTCGGGAGAAACAAAGGTTTTATAATCCTTGATCTTATAATAGTTTCCGTCCTTATAGTATTCACAGCTCCACGGTGTCAGTGGTATCTGATGCTCCGGGGGCATTTTTCTGTTTTTAAGTTTGAGTCTTTGATTCTGTGCTATGTTCTTGTAATGATCGGAACGTCTCGGACAATTGGGAGTACATATTGCGTTGACCAGTATCTCGCATCTGTCGTGATCATTTATCTGAGCAAGCTTTTCATAATCATTATTAAAATCATAATCCAGAACCACCAGATCATAAGGCTTGGACAATTCTTCGTTTACCTGATCGATACCTGTAAGTCTCTTACAGGTTGAAGAAACAATCTTCAGATTCGGATATTTATTTCTAATATATTCCTCGAGTATCGGTGAAAAGAGAATTACCGCATTTCTGTCATCCTTGGCAAGTTCATCGAGACAAAAATTACAATACGGGTCCTCACACTCATACTCTGTAAGTGTCATATTCGTATAAGTCAGTCTCACGGAAATACCGTGTGAATTAAGTGTCTTTATTACATTAACAACATAATCGGCGGAACATTGATCGTCCAATGATCCTCTTCCGCCGTTCCAAAGTGAAGTCGGAAACTCTCCGTAACAGCTGGCAATTTTAACTCCGTCACGGAATAATTCGGGATGGGTTTCAAACAGGTTGATCACCATCATATTTAAAGGATAATTATTTCTAAGACCTGGGAGATGAAATTTTGCTTCACCCATATTCTGCTCCCTACTATTAAAAACAGGGCGGCGTCATAAACGCCGCCCTGCAATATTTGTGTTCCTTGGAGAAACTAATTATTTAGCATTAGCTTCGTCAACGAAGGTGTTCCACTGAGTAGCTGCTTCTTCGATTGCAGCGGACATATCATTGATAGTTCCTTCTGCAACGTTAACACCTACATGATGTCTGAACTGAGGTCCGATATCAACCTGAGGAACAGACTCAGCGGGCTCATAGCCTGAAGTTCTGATGATTCTGTCGATGGTCTCATCAACTGCTCTGGTGTCATCGAAGTTAGCATAGTAGCCAGCCTTGATTCCGTCGAGGTTCTCAATGAAATCTTCGTATCCGGGGGTGTCGCCGTAGAAGCACATATAAGCGAATGCGCAAGCAAATGCCTTATCTGCATCATAGCATCCGGGGATGTAGTAAAGGTTCTCAGAAGCATAAGAGGTGAAGTTGCTTCCTGCGGAAGGTCCAACAGGGAAGGATACGAATCCTACTTCGTCCTCAAGAGATCTTCCTTCATCGCCGATACCTCTTACGTTATCCTTCTCCCATACCTGTCCGATATAGAAAGCGGTGTTTCCGGTAAGCCAATCGGTCTTGTAGAAGTCCCAAGCTGCATCAGCGGGATAGTAAAGGTGTGCATCATAGTTAGCACAGCACTCCTGGAAGAAGTTAAGAGCTTCCTGGGTATCAGCGTCGTCAAATGCAACTCTGAGGCCTGATGCTTCATTCTTTACGAAAGATGCGCCGTTGGAAAGTACGAACTCTTCAACTGCATCATCATAGTTACAGGTATATCCGAATACATCGGGAGTACCATCGTTGTCAAGGTCTCTCTGAACCTTCTCCATGATCTCTTTCCAAGCATCCCAGGTCCAGGTTCCGTTTGCCTGCATGTCATAGATGCTCTCGGGATCAACACCTGCATCCTCAAGAACTCTCTTGTTGAAGTAAATTCCTTCACGAGGCTCTGCAAATCCGTTACCGGTTGCATACATGGTGTAAATGCTGTCACCTGACTTGAAGAACTCATCTACCTGGTTTCTGGTGAAGATGGGGTTGGACTTGAAGTCAAGGCACTCGATGGTAGAAAGATCATACATAAGTCCGGATGCTACAGCGGTGGTAGCTGCTGCACACATACGTCCGGTGAATACGTAATAGTTATCATCTCCGCCTGAGGTTACGTAATCTGAGAACTGCTGGATGCAATCGTTCCAGGTAAGGGATCCGCCTGCATACTCTGTGGTCTCTTTAACGGTGAAGTTGTAAGTTTCCTCACACCACTCACGATAATCCCACATAGCTTCCTCATAATCGTTAATGGGATCACCGGGTTCGCCTGACCACCAGTTAACGATAGAGATCTCAACACCGCCAAGGTCGATAGCGGATCCGTCAGCATGAGTAAGAACTTCATACTCGCTTACGGGCTCAACAGGATCGGTGGTTCCGCCCTCACCATCGGGAGCCTGAGTAGCGGGAGTGTCGGTAGGCTGAGGCTCAACGGGAGTGTTGCCCTGACATCCGGCCATTCCTGCGACCATTGCAGCAGTTGCACCGACAGCAATGATCTGGTTCAAAAACTTTCTCTTCATAATCCTCCTTTTGACCTGTAAAGGTCTGATAAAAAAATATATATTCCCCGCTTTATTGCGGATATATATCGGGCTGTAAACCCACGAAAAATTATACCATATTTTTCCGTGGATTGTCCAATAATTACATCTTAATACCGGTCTGTGAAAGTGACTCTACAAAGCCCCTCTGAGCAAAGAGATAAAGGATAATAAGAGGCATGATGATCATCAGAGTACCGGTAGCAAGGATACAGTTTGCATAAGCCGTTGATACAGTACCTGTCTGTAGTCCGAGAGACTTCATAATGTAATCGGAAAGTGAATCAACAATGGTAGAGATCGATGTACTTACCAGTTTCATATTTCCGAGGAACATTCTGGAATAGAATCCGTCTGTCCACTGCCATACGAATGCAAACAGGAAGCATGAAGTAAGGATCGGTTTCGCATCGGGAAGCATGATGATGATGAAAGTCTTAAGTGTTCCGCATCCGTCAACATATGCTGCCTCTTCCAATTCCTTGGGAATGTTTCTGAAGAACTGTCTTATCAGATAGATATACAGACCATTCTTAAGTCCCATACATCCCGCACTGAGCATGTAGTAAGGAAGAGCCGAACCTCTTAGGTTAATCTCAGAACCGGTTATAAGTTTTATCAAACCGAAGAAATCAAAAAACTTAAAGTGAAGGTAAAGCGAAGTAGATACAACCTGTGGAGGGATGATGATCATGAGAAGAACACATCCGAACCAGAACTTCTTAAAAGGAAAATCGTATCTTGCAAATCCATATCCTACAAGCGTGCACACAATAACCTGAAGCAGCGCAATGGTAAAGGAAGTGATGAATGAATTCTTAAGCGCAAGCTTATAGTTCATTATCTTGGCTGCAAGCTGATAATTCTCGGTCGTAAAGTGTGCCGGAATATTTATGACAACGGGGTCATAAAGATCACCCTCCGTCATAAAGCTGATGGACACCTTATTGAGAATCGGCTGGATAATAAGGAAGCAAAGCCCGAATAAAAGAATAAACCTTACAAAACTTATTCCCATCTGAGTTGCGATCTTCTTTTTCTTAAGTGCCGACATCTTAGGCTTATCTTTGGATTTTGCCTTGCCCATATCTGCAGGAGCACTCATCACCGCAGCATTACTCATAATAATATACCCTCCTGGAAATGATGAATGAAGTGATGGCGAGGAACACAATGGTCAGCGCAAAATAAACCCAAGCCATAGCAGAGGATAAACCGTAATTGAGCTGATCGACCATGGTGTCGGTGATCTTTTCCATTACTTCATTATCCGATCTCATACAATAATCTACGATGGTATAAACCCAGTTTACAAGGAAGATGGAGCTTACCATCGGGAATGTTACTTTCCAGAGACTCTCCCATGCGGTACATC
>JAEEGK010003283.1_pt1 | contig 40435 bp, 22 predicted proteins | sample 8958771 | NCBI WGS metagenome assembly JAEEGK01 (sample SAMN16246547, study PRJNA631951) | gut metagenome | biome: gut microbiome; feature: rumen; material: SC-attached | host: Bos | place: Iran: Karaj | collected 2018-10
ATTTTTTATATTTGGATTATTCATTCAAATCTATTATCCTATTTAAATACTTCAAAATTATTTTTTTTAAAAATTAATCCTTTTTCAAAAAAATAATTATTTATTAAAAAAATTATTCCAAACTCAATGAATATAAAACATTTATTTTTCTTTTATTTTCTTTTAAATATTTATTGAATTTTATCTATTATTAATTATCCTTTAATAGTAAATAATTTACATTTAATTTTTTTTGATTGTAATACTTTACTTTAAATAAATTATTTTAAAATTTTTTATTGAGTTTTAATTAAATTAAACATAAAATATATAATCCTAATTTTTTTTTTCAATTACTATTATTATATAAATGACCAAGAAAAAAAATTCTGAACAATTAATTTCAATCGAATCAATATCTTTAAATATTTCATTAGATAAATTTAAACATTTTTTAAAATATCTTTTACAAACTTTGGCAGATAAAAACAAGAAAATTACAAGAGAATCTTTTTATAAATTATTTCCAAAATTTCCTTATTTTGCAAAGAAAAAATTATTTGATTTTTTCATTGAAAGAAGTAAAAAAGAAGATATGACATTAACTCCAAAAGAATTAATTCAAAATATAATACAAATCTTATATGGAACATTTAAAGAAAAAATAGAATTATTTGCAAATTTCTTTAATTTCAATAAAGATAATTTAATTCATTATGAAGACATAAGATTATTTTTTTATCATTTTTTCCTTTTTTCATATCAAAATAATTTTGAAATTCTTGATAGATTATTAGAATTTATTTTTCAAGAAAATAATAAAATAACAATACCTCAATTTATAAAAATAATAAAATATGAAAATTCAGATTTATTTTTTTTATTCTATTTTTCACTGAATAAATTCTTTTTCGGTAAAACAGATATGGAATTTTTTAATAAAAACTTAGGAATAAAAATAAAAGAAAATAAAAGTGAAAATTCAGATAATGAAATAATAGAAAATATAATACAACCAACAAAAGAAATTTTTAATTATATTAATGAAAATTATGGTTTAAATTTAGAATATAATGAAGAAGAAGAAGATTATGATGAATTAGAATCATTAAAAAATTTTGAAGATGATGTTAAAAGATGTAGAGAAACAATAACAACAAATTATTCTGAAAATGATAATTCTTATCAAATTCATTTTCAAAGAAAAATAAGTTGTAATTTAGATACTTTTTTAAAAAAAAAATTAGATCATAGAATTTCTACTGAATTCAATTTGAGTGATAATGAAATTAATAAATTATTTATTTATCAAAAATCTGAAAATTTTCCTTCTTCTCCTAAAAGATCTTCTTTATTTTCTTTTGATCAAATAACATTAAAGGAAGATTTTAATGATGTTATTATGATTATTAATGATAAAAAAATACCAAATTGTGAATTAAAATTTAGTGATAATTACTTATTAGTTAATTATATGATTAATTCAAAACAAAAATATTTAATAATTCCTTTAGCTTATTCATTTCCAAACAAAAATATTAAATCTGAAAATTCAGTTTTTGAATCTGGAATAATTAGTCAAATATTTGAAAATGAAATATCCTTTATTTTCCAATTTCCTTCAAATAGTAAAAGAAATATATTTTATAATGAATTAAAAAGATTAACAAATTTTATAGATATAAAAGAAAAATATAATTTAATAGGACAAATAGGAAAAGGAGCTTTTGGTGATACATATTTAGCAACAAAAGCATTTAATAAATTAAATAGTATAATAATATATGATCATAATGAAAATATTAAATCAGAAAAATATGCAATAAAAGTAATAAATAAATCAAAAATGAAAAAAAAAGATCCAGAATTATTAATAAATCGAAATGAAATAGAAATATCAAAAATATTACAAGAAGTAAATCATCCCAATATAATTAAAATGTATGATGTATTAGAAGATATTGATAATATATATTTAGTAATGGAATATTGTCCAATTAATAAAGAAGAACTAATATTAAATTTGGAGAAAAAATATAATTTAATAAAACAAATAATAAATGGTATACAATTTTTACATGGAATAGGAATAATTCATAGAGATATTAAACCAGAAAATATTTTATTAGGAAGTGATAATAATTATAAAATTATTGATTTTGGTTTTGCTGATTTATTATCTCCTTTTGAAACACAAAATGAACCTTTAGGAAGTTATTGTTATTTCCCTCCTGAAATTTTATTAGGAAATAAATATCCTTTAAAAGTTGAATATTGGAATATTGGAATTATTACTTTTTATTATTTATTTAATTTTTTCCCTTTTGGACAGTCTGATAATGTCCTTGAAATTCAAAATTTTAATATTTGTAAATTTATTAAACAACAAAATCTTGATAATATTAATGGAAAATATTCCATTTTTATACAAAAAATGAAAGATATTATTATTACTTGCTTAAATTTAGATGTAAATAAAAGAGGATATAATTTGAATAATATTTTGCAAGAATAATTTTGATTATATAGTGACTCAATTAAAATTTATGTTAAAATTAAGGATTTTTTTATTATATAAATATATGTTATATATCAAATTTAAGTGTTATAAATTGGAAGATAATATTTTTTAAAGATGATAAACTAAGTATTAAATGTGGCATTATTTTATTTTATGTATCTCTATACATTAAAGTATTTTATATATTATGTTAAATTTTTATATCATTTAAAAAAAGTAATTTTGTAGTGAAAATTTAATTTTTAAAATAATTAAATAAACAAGGAAAAAAAAAATATATTTTAATATAATTTTTAAACAATTTTATAAAAATTAATTAACAAATGAGTACAAAGAAAAAGAGCTCAATAGAGGAAAAAATAAAGGAAAGAAACCTTTTATCATTAAATGAGCAAATATCAGAATATACAAATTATGATAACATTCAAAATCCATTAAATTTTAAAAGTTGGTGGAATACATTATTAGGAGCATCAGATGCTCCATATCATATAAGAGTAAAATTATATGAAACAGCTTTAAGTTATTTACCAGCAAGTTATAAATTATGGTATAATTATTTAAAAGAAGCAAGAGAATATATATCTCAATTTCAATTACCTGATAAAAGATACGAAATTATAAATAATTTACATGAAAGAGCTTTAATATATATGGCAAAAATGCCAAGAATTTATTTAGATTATTGTAATTTTTTAGAAGAACAATGTTTAATAACTAAAACTAGAAAAATATACAATTTAGCTTTAAAAAATTTACCTGCTACTCAACATAAAAAAATATGGAAAAGTTATTTAGAATGGGCAATTAAAATTGATTCTGAAAGTACTATTATTAATGTTTATAAAAGATATATGAAAATTAATCCAGATATAAAAGAAGATTATATAGATTTTTTAATTGGAACTTCTCATTTTGAAGAAGCTATTAAAAATATTATTCAAATATTAAACGATGATATGTTTTATTCAAAAAAAAATAGAACACAATATAATTATTGGATGTTTCTTTGTCAAATAATAGAAAAATTTCCTGAAATAGCAAAAAAATTTAATGTTGAAAATATAATTAGACATGGAATAAATAAATATTCTGAAGAAATTGGAAGATTATGGGTTGCTTTAGCAAATTATTTTATTAAAATAAAACAGTTCAATAAATCAAGAGAAATTTTTGAAGAAGCTCTTGAAAAAGTTTTAACTGTTAGAGACTTTACTCTTGTTTTTAATACATATTTAAAATTTGAAGAAGAATTAGCAAAAAGTGGAATTGAAGATTATGATAATGAAAATAATAATAATAATATAAATGATAATATGAATATTGATGATTCTAATATTGAAAGTTCTTTAAAAGAGGCTTTCATTGAATTAAAAATTAAAAATGAAGATGGTGATTTATTTGAAGATAATAATTCAAATAACAATAATAATTTAGATGATAATGAAGAAATGAAGTTAACTTATGAAGAAAAGTTAAATTTTAAATTTCTTAGATTAAATAATTTATTAGAAAGAAGACCATTAATGTTATGTTTAACTAAATTAAGACAAAATCCAAATAATGTAAAAGAATGGATTCAAAAAATAAGTTTATGTAAAAATTATGATTCAATAATAGAAACATATGAAGAAGCTATAAATACAATAATTCCAGAAAAAGCTTTTGGAAATTTAAGTGAATTATATATAAATTATGCAAATTATTATGAACAATATAATGAAATAGAAAAAATGAATAATATATATTTTAGAGCTTGTAATGTTAATTATAATAAAATTCATGAAAATATTGATATGTGGTGTTTATGGATTGAAAAACAATTAAATTTCAGAAATTATAATGATGCTTATATAATAATAAAAACTGTTTGTACAAATAAAAAATATTCAAGATATAATAAATCATTAATATTATGGTCTCTTTATGTTGATTTAGAAAGTAATTTTGGAAATGAGGAAAATATAAGAAAAATATATGATAAAATGATAGAATTAAAAATAGCTAATATTCAAACAATATTTAATTATTGTTCATATTTAGAAAAAAGAAATTTTTTTGAAGAAACATTTCGTATATTCGAGCAAGGAATATTTTATTTCCAATGGCCAGGACTATATGATTTATGGATAGTATATATAATAAAATTTATAAATAGATACAAAGGAAAGAAAATAGAAAGAATAAGAGATATGTATGAAGAAGTAATTAAACAATGTCCAAAAGATAAAATAAAAATATTTTATTATATATTTGCTTATTATGAAGAAGAATATGGTTCATTTAATCATTGTATAAATATATTAGATAAAGGAGCAAATGATGTTCCTCAAAATGATAAAGCTTTTATTTATAGTATTTTAATAGCGAAAACTTCAAAATATTTTGGTATAACAAAAACAAGAAATTTCTTTAATAAAGCTATGGATAATTTAGATAAAGATCATATATTAGAAATTGGTTTAAAATATATTTCTATTGAAAGTAAATTAGGCGAATTAGGAAGAGCTAGAAGTATTTTTAAACATTTAAGTCAATTTTTTGATCCCAGCAACGAAGTTTTAAAAGAAGCTTTTTGGGATGTCTGGGAACAATTTGAAATCATTCATGGAAATTCTGATACTTATTATGATATGAATGTTACTAAAAGCCAAGTTAAAAATCAATATTCTTTGAATATTCCTTTATTAAATTTTGAAAAAGGAGAATAAATTATTTTTTATTTCTTCTTTATTTGTTTTATTATTATACCCATTACAATTATATAATAATTGAATTTTAATATAAAAAATAAAAAAAATAAAATAAAAAACCACATTATATTAAAAACTTTACTTTTTAAAATTAATTGACATCAAAAACTTTTTTTTTCAAAAAAAAAGTATATATTTGAAATTTCAAAATAATATATTTATTTTAAATTTAATGTAATTTCCTTCTAGGAATATTAGCTCTCTTTAATTCTTTCTTAGCATCCTTTTTATCATCTTTTCCAATTGCTTTTAAAAAAATATTTTCTTCTCTAAAATGATTTCTAAATTTTCTAGGAATATCTTTTAAATATTTCATTCTTCCAGTTCCTTGTCCTCTTCTTGCTCTAACTTTACAATTTACACCATCATAATGTCTCATTTTCTTTCTTGGAAAACCGCATGAACCACAAACTTTATTTTGTCTATGAAAAGCTCTTCTTCCACATCTTCTACAAAATGTATGTGTCTTTACATGTCTTGGTCCTTGAGATGTTGTTCCTTTTGTCATTTTTTTTTCTTAGATATATAATGAATTAATTATTTTTTTTAGTTATTAAATATTTATTTTTATTTTTTTTTATTTTATTTAAAAAAAATAATTGTTTTCAAATATATTAATTATTATTATTTATTATTAATTTGTTGTTTTAAAATATATGTTGTTCTAATTTAAGAATATCTTTATATAAAACATCATCTTCAATTAAATATTTAACAGGTAAAATTCCAATGAAATTTAAAAATGAATTAAAAACATATTTACTTGAATAAACAAAATACAAAAGAATAAAAAACAAGACAATAGCACCGACAATATATCCATATAGAATTCCAATGAAGATTTTTTTTGTACTTTTTAATTTCATAGCTCTAAAATCTTGGAAAATTTCAACAGTTTTCATATAACTTTTAAATAAATAATATTCGACAAATAATTCATATTGACTAAAAGAAGATGTAATATCAATAATATCATTAAAGCTTTTAGTTCCAGAATTTAAAGAATTTAATTCATCAATAACAGTATTAATAACAACACTCATTTGAGTGATAGATTGTTCCATTCCTTTAACAAGAATAGAACTCCAGAATAAAGAACAAGAAGTATAATCATCAGTATTATTATCAAATAAAACTGCACAAGCATCAGAATTATATAAATTATTTAATTCAGTTGTTGATTCTGAGGCTCCACTTAAATCATTTACTAAAGGCATTAATAAATTACCTAATTTTGGTGTTGATATTTCAGAATTTGATGGTATTGACATTGTATAATTTTGTATTTCATTTATACAATTTTCATCACTACAATTTTTATCTCCTATTATTTGATATTTATTTTCTTCATTTGAATTAAGTAAATTATTTATTGCCACATTTTTTTGATTTAATAAATCCTCAAATGGTTCTAATTTTGTTTTTAATAATAAAAATATATCAAATGATGTTTTATATATTCCTTCTATTGAATTTGTTGTTGAATCAAATGATAAATATGAATTTTTTTCTTTTGATTCTACTAACATTACTACTAAATAATATGTTATTGATATTACTAATATTCCCATTACTTTCAATGTAAATAATAAATTCCATATGAAAAAAAATTTTGCCATTGTTTTCTTTTTTTTGTTCCTTTGTTGTTGAATTTTATTTGCTTTACTTCCTCCTTTTTTTCTCATTTTTTTCTTATCTTTCATATCATCTTTTTCATCTTTTTTCTTATTTGATTTTTTACCATCTTTTCCTTCTTCATCATCATCTTTTTTTGATCCTTTCTTACTTCCCATTTCATTTAAATCCATTTCTCCATTTACTTTTTCTTCATCTTCTCCAGAATCATTTCTTAATTTCTTTTTTAAATCTTCTAATCTTTTTAAATATGCATCAAAGTTATTTGAACGAAATTTTATTAATTTATCTAAAAAAAATTTCTCCATATCATTTAATCTAAATATTAATAGTCCAAAACATATAGTTAAAACTACGAAAAGAACTGAAATACAAATTAATGATATTGGAATTATAGTGAAATTTTTTTTTATTTTTGTTCTTTTTTCTGAATCATCAAATCCAGAAACTGACTGATCATTAATATAATCAATACTTTGAATTAGTAAATTTTGAGAATTAACATCATATATATTATAAGGAGTTTCATAATATGTATCTAAATTAGCATTTAATTTTAAACCATTTGATATTAATAAATTTAATAAATTATCTATATCAATTGTTAATGAATCTGTTGTTGTCAAATTATATAATTTTAAAGATATTTTCTTACTTAATCCAATAATATTTTTAAAATCTTCATAAAAATAACTTCCATTTTCTTTTTCTACTTTAATATCAGTTATACAATTCGATAATAAATTAGAATAAAATTTAGTACAAGTTATTGAATTAAAAGGAGGACAATTTGATTCTTTTTGAAATTTATCTTTAACCCATTTTAAATTTAGAGTAGATAAATAAACACAACTAACAGAAATTTTCGAATGATTAAAATAAATATTTTCACTTAAATATTCAGTTAAATTAGAAAAATTTTTCCTTATTCTATAAGAATTTAAACAAATAAAACTTATAGTAGAAACTCCAAAAACAAAACATAAATATTTCATTATTCTTATTGAAGTAACTTCTTTTTTTTCCAAAATTCCATTTTTTAATTTATTAAATCCAGCTGAATCAATAGAACTTTTAGTTAAAATTGAAGAAGGAGCTGAAGAAGGTTTTGAAAATTCATTTTGTGGAATAGATTTTTTTTCTTCAGATTTATCTTCATCTTTTTTTTCATTATCTTCTAATTTTTTTTCATCAATTTTCTCCTCACTAAAATTACCTACTTTTAATTTTATTTGTTTTCCACTTTCTTTTAATTCATGAACTGAACTCATTTTTAATTCTGTTTTTTTTAATTCCTTTATTCCAGTTTGACTTCCAATTCCACTTGGAAAAGATTTTGAATTTTCGTTTAAAGCAATTAAATCATTGGTTATATAAATTCTATGATAAGTATATTTTCCATCTAAAAAAGTTTTAGTTATTATTTTATAAAAAACACTAAAAGGTTTTTGATATTTAGTACTAATATCTTTTATTAATTCTTCATATTCTTGAATAGTATTTTTTTGTTCATCATCAATTTGAAGTCTTCCACATTGTTTAATTTTATCTAATACAGATTCTACTTTATTATCTAATTCCTTCCATGCTGAAACAGGATATAAATTTCCTTTTAATTCAATTTCATTTTTTGGAATGAAAAATTTTTGATCTTTACATTCCATTTGTAATAATATTTCAGGTAATACTAATGCTATATGATGATTATATAAACCTTGAGTTAAACCATAATTATTATTCATTGTAAATGTTGATGATCCTTGCATTTCTGTAAAACCATTTATTTTAAAATCTTTATCTAATATTAATATAAAATTATGATCTTGCATTTTTGTTATGTATGCTGTATATATTAATCCATAACTTAAATTTGGAATACATTTAATAAATATTTTCACATTGAAAACTCCTCCATTTTTTCCTTTTAATAAAACATCTTTTTGGGATTTAAATAAATAATTTACATTTGTAAATTTTATTGCATCTTCTATTAAGTCTTTATGAAAAGTTTGAACTACATTTGGTAATAAATCATCTATACTCATATTTAATATTTCTTTTCCAGAAAATAAAAATAATATTGGAAAGTTTGGTGTTGTATATAATATTTTTCCATTTGTTTGATAACCATCTATTAATATTATTGAAGATAAATCATGAATAAACATTGAGTGATAGATATTATTTCTTTCTGATAATTTATTTGTTTTTAAAGTTGAATATTTTTTTGCTTCTGTTCTTGCTAATACATCATCTTGTAATATTGTTTGTAAATATAACATATAATCTTTTTCACTTTCATCAGAAAATGGATTTAATTCTACTATTTTTTCCCACAATTTTAATATTTCTTTTCTTAGTCTTAAAATATCTTCTCCTATTTTTAAAAAATTTTCTGTTGTTTTAGGAGTAGAAACATTATTTTTTAATATATCAAAATAATCTATTTGATTACATGCAGCATCATATATTTTAATTTTAAATAATTCCATATATATATTATATAAAATTACACTTCCTATTTGAACATGTTTTATTGATTCTTTATTATTACTTTTTGATAATTTATTTACTAAATATTCTTTTATTTCTTCCATTAAAATATATTTGAAATATAAATGTTTATGACTAGTTACTTTCATTTTTGAACATAAAGAAATTGCAAAAGTTGGATTTTTGACTCTATTCATTAGAAAATAACACATATTTAAAACTATATCATTTTTCAATAAACTTTTTTCTAAATGATGATCATAAACTATATATATTATTGATAATATAGGTAAGGCATTACTTGAATTAAATTTTTTCTTTAAATGCTCATTTGAATTTAATTTATTATATTTCTCATGTAATTCAGGTGAATTTTTTACATATTCTTCAAATTTTTTAATAATACCAATTAAAAGAGTTTTAGCTTTAACACTTCTTTGATTCATTAAATTAAATAAAGTAATATTAAATAATTCAATTTCTTTTAAAGTCTTTGCTTCAAAAATATTAAAATCAGTTAACAAATATTCTTGTCTATATTCTTCAAGTAAAATTAAACTAAAACCAATAACAATCCATCCAAGAATATGGAAAATAGTAGTATCATTAATATTTAATAAAGTTTTCATTAAAATAATAAAATTATACCAACAAACAAAAACCCAACCAAATTGAGTTATAACATTAATTCTTGAATCATAATATAAAACAGATTTATAAACATAAATTGAAAAAAATAAAGAATTAAAAAATATATATGCTTGTAATATAACTTTATAAACTTTTTTATCATCAAAATGAAATTGAATAAAATAAGCAAGAACAAACATTAAAATTTTAGAAATATTCATATAAATTTCATAATTACAATTAATTCTACTTCCAACTTTATTTTCATTAATAGCTCCAATTTCATTATAATAAATAGATAATCCAATAGATAAAACTAAAAAGAAAATTAAATTAACCATTGAAGCAATAGTAATAAACAAATGATCAATATTTTTATAACATTCAACATTTAAAAAAACATGTTTATTTTCTTTACAATTAGTTGACATTAATGAGATTTGTACTATTGGTCCAATTAAATATTGCATTAAAATTTCATTTACTAAATTTAAGAAAAAAATTGGGAATTTTAAATAAAATTTTCCTATTTTAATTGATATTATGAAATATATAAAACATATTATTGCTATTAAAGTTAAACATGAATTTAATATTATTGCTATTTTATAACTACTTTTATTATCTATTATTTCTTGAATGAAAATAACATTTGATATATAATTTAATATTGTTATTGTATGATCTTTTTTATCTTCAACATTTACTATTGTTAACATCATTAATTGAAGGAAAAAGAAAAATTTTAAAATTAAAAAAAAGAAAATTGAAAAAGTTTTATATGATAATATTATTCTCATTAAATTAAAAAATTTCACTAATTTTTTTTTTGAATAAACATCAAGATTTTGCATTGAATCACCAAGATCTATCCAATTTATTATATTTGATTCAATCATTTTTTTTATTAGAAATTATTATTATATGATATATAATTATTTTTAATCTTTTATATTTTTGTTTTAATGAAAATAAATTTAATAAATTGATTTAAATTTAAATATATGGAAGAACATTTATTAAAAACTGAAAATAAAAAATATAATAATTCCTTATTTACAATAGAATCAAATTCAAAAATCATAGAACCAATATCAAAAAAACAAAATGAGAAATTTATTAAACATTTATTAGATAATTTAGATAAAGTAGTAAATCCTTTTCTAGAAGATAATTCCCAAAATTTAAGTGATACAGAAGAAAAAATCAAAATTTGTAAAAACTCCTTTGATTACCGTTTTTTTAGTAAAATCCCAAAACCATATAAATATTCAAAACCAATATATGAAAAATATCCAAATTTTCAAAGTAAAATTCCTTCAAAAGTAGATTATTCAAATAATAATTAGAATAAAGAAAATAAATTAAATATTAAAAAAAAATAACTAAAAAAAAATAAAAAAAAATCTTAAAATTTCATTTAAAACTTCAAACAAAAAACAAAATGTTAATCAACATAATAATAAACCTAATATTAATATCTCAAATAAAGAACAAACAAAAATTAAAATTTGTATTTCAAATTCATCGTCATGGAGCAAGAGCTCCATTAAAATTAGAAAAAGGAATAGATTGTTATGGAGAAAAATGGATATCAGAAAATGAATTAACAGAAGTAGGAAAAAGATCTCATTATTTAATAGGAATAAGAAATAGAAGAAGATTTATAAAAAAATATAAATTTCTAAAAAAAAAATTTGACCCTGAAGAAGTTCAAATTTATACTACTGATGTTAATAGAACTATTCAAAGTGTTTATGCACAATTACACGGTTTATATCCTTTTAAAACTGGAAAATCAATACCTAATAATTTAATTAATACTAATTTAATTAGACCTCATAGTTTAAATTATAGTGATTTTTATATAAAAAAAGAAAAAGAATTTTTTTATAATGAAACAATTAATTATTCTTTGCCTTTTCAAATGAATGTTTTTCCTTTTCATTTTTTTTATCTTCCTAATCATCATGTTCAATTACAAAGTAGAAAAAATTGTCCTAATTTAAAAAAAATGAGAAAACAAGTTGAAAAAAGAGAAGATATGATAAATTTTATTAATAAATTAAATAATAAATACGGTAAAATTTTAATGAAATTTGAAAATACAACAAATTCATCTTTTTTATTTAATTATAAAACTATTTATAAATATATGGATACTTTCATTACTGATATTACTGATGGAAGAAATTTAACTTTATTTAAGAAATTAATAGGGAAAGATAATATTGAAGATTATAAAAAATTATGTTTTGAATTTTTATTTCTTGATTGGAATGGAACTAATTATTTTAATGTTAAAATTGCACAAGTGACAATGTCTTATACTTTCAAAAAAATATTAAATAAAATGGATGATGTTATTTATAATAAATCTAAATTAAAATATTTAATTTATTCAATGCATGATAATACTATTGGAGGATTTGAAATTTTTAATCAATTAGCTTTTAATACTTCTCTTCAATATACTTATTTCTCTGGAAATTCTTATTATGAATTATTTGAAGATAATAATCAATTATATGTTAGATTAATTTCTAATGATGAAGAAAGATTTAGTATCCCTTATTCTTTATTTAAAGAAAAAGTACAAAAATTACTTTTAACTGAAGATGAAATTTATGAATTTTGTGGTTGGGAAAAAAATAAAATTGAAAATTACACTCAAATATTAAGATTAATCATTTTAATTATAAATACATTTTTGTTTTTGTTATTTATTGTAAATTTTGTTAGATATATGAAATAAAAATCTTATTTTTATTTAATTTAAATATTAAATTTAAAGTAAAAAATTGAATTTGTAATATTTTTAATGTTTAAAAATTATTATTTTTTATAACAAAATATAAAAAATAAATGAATGGCTTTTCTCGTTCTGAAGTTCATTCAATAGTTTCAAATTCATTTGATAATAATAATGAAGAAATAATTTCATATTCAAACAACATTAAACCATATTTGAGCTTCAGAAAAGAAATGATTCAGTATTTAAAAAAATTATGTTCAACACTAATATCAAATTATGATAATTATTTAGAAATATTTTATCTTAGCGTATTATATTTAGATATTATATCATCAAAGAATAGAATAATAATAAAATTAGAATCAAATAGAAAAATGACAGTTTTATCATCATTTATAATATCTCTTAAATTTTTAGGTAATTTTGATTTATGTGAAACAACTATAAAAAAAATAATAAAACAAGAATTTATAAATTATTCAAATTTCGAAGCTCGTTGCATGTATTTATTAGATTATAATTTAATTTATACAACAGTATTTGATTATTTAAATATGATATTATATGATTCTAATCCTAAAATATTATACAGTTGTAAATCAATATTATATTCATTTATAGAAAATGATTCTTTTCTTAATTATAATTTATTTTCCATTGCAATTGCAGTTTATAAATATAGCCGTTCAATTACAGGAATATATAAAAATAATTATTATAATAAATACTTTAATCAAAGTGATATCGAAGAAATAGAAAATTTAATTAAAGAAGAATTTAATGAAATTAATAATTCTAATAGTATTAATAATTCTAGTGAAGAAGATATGCAAACTATGTCTTCTACTATGGAAACTAGTAAATATAATAGAAATACTTTTTCAAGTAGAAAAATGATTTCTTGTAAAAGAATTATTTTTCATGAAAAAAAAAAAGAAATCAATAATTCTCCTATTCAAGAAATTCAACAAAATGAACCTTTTATTTCAAGGAATAATAATTTATTTTTCAAAAAAAGAAATAATAGTTCTAATAATATTTTAAATAATAATATTATTAGTGAATTTAATTCAATTAATAAAAGAATGAAAGTTAATGGAATTAATAGAATAGGAATTTCTTTAAAACAAGTTTCAAATTTACCTTTTGAAAAATTAGCAAAACTTTCAATAAGATATATGAAAACAGAAAAATAATAAACAAAAAAAAAATAAAGTAAAAAAATATATAAATTTAATTTATTTTTTTTGGCTAAATAGTAAAAAATTTTTTTTAAAAAACAAAAAAATAAGTTAATTTTGTCCAGAATACATTTCATTTCTCATAATAGTTTTATCAGGAATAATATTTTCATCATCAATATAATCTTCAATTTCTTCATTATGAATTTGATAATTATGATCAACAATAACTTCACCATCTTCAAAAATTTTATCAGTCTCAATTCCAGAAATTTTTTTAAACTCATCTAAAATATCTTTTTTAATTTGACAATGAGTTTGAACTAATAGTAATAATTTTTCAAATTTTGCACAATATTCTTTTTTTAACTCTAAAATTTCATGTTCCATACTTTCTATTTCTCCATTTAATTTCTGTTTTATTTCTGATTCATTTTCATTTGATTTAATTATACTTTCATTTAATGGAAAATTCGGTTTCCATTCTCCTTTATCAGCTAAAAAATCTAAATTATAAATTGGTTCTAAATCTATGTTTATATTCATTTTATCTAAACTTCTTAAATATGTTAATAATTTTTTTCCATTATTAAATTCTATATTTGGTCCACAACATGCCATTTTTTATATTTTTTTTTATTTTTTTTCATCTTTTAATTTATTAATTTAGGAAATTCAAACAGTAATTTTTTATTTTTTTATTTTAATTTTATTATATATGTTTGTTTTTAATTATGCTAAAGTTTTTTGTTTGAAAAGTTTTTATTCTTTTTTGATGATTTTCTATTTTATTATTTAATAAATAAAATAAATAAATTAAATGGGAAATTGTGCAATGATTAAAAATAATATATGTTATTATAAAGACAAAGGAAGTTCAATAATAGTAGGAGAAAAAGATAATAATTTATCAATCCAAGAAATAGTAAAAAAAGACAGAGAAGAATATTTAAACGTAAGTCATATATTTATGTTATTTTAGATAGAAAAGAAAATCAATAAGAGTAATTTACAAACCAATTAGAACTAACACTTGTGCAAAAGATTCTTCCAAAAAAATAAAATTAGATAATATAGATGAATTATTTTATAATGTTGTTTTAAATCAAAAGAAATTATCAAAAAATATGAAAGTAAAAACATATGCTTCAAAAACAACAGATTATAATACAATAAGAAAAGAAAATATAAATGAGATAGAATTAAATAATGAAATTAAAGAAGAAGAAGAAAAATTAATTGAAAAACCAAATAATACAAAGAATGAAAATAATAATATTAATAACAATAAAAATAAAAATGAAATAATAGAAAAAAATAATGAAAAAGAAATAAATAATAATAAAAATGCAGAAAATAATAATGAAATAAATGATAATAATATAATAGAAAATCAACCTCAAATTCAAGCAACTCCAATTCAACCTGGATTTAAATTAAATCAAAATTTAGAAGAAAAACAAATAGAATTTATTAAACAAATATTAACTTCAAATAATTTTATGGAAGAATTTGATATGGAAACTTTAACTGAATTTGCAATTGGTTTTTTTAGTATTGAATTTGATGAAGGAAAAATTATATTTGAAGAAAATGATGAAGCTAAATTATTCTATATTATTGAAGATGGAAATGTTGAATTAATTTCTGAAAAAAATAATACTGATAAAATATTAAAAAATGGAGATTTTTTTGGAATTGAATGTTTTGAAGAATTTTCATATAGAATTCAAACTGCTCAAGTTCTTAAAAATTCTAAATTATTATGTTGCTCAGGAGAATTTTATAGAAATGCTCAAAATTATATGTTAAGAAAAACAATTAATGAAAAAATGGAAATATTAAAATATGTTCCTTTATTTAAATATATTGATAATACTAAATTATCTTCTATTTCTAATATTATAGTTCCTGAAATTTATTGTACTAATTCAATTATTATAAATGAAAATGAACCTGTTGAAAGAATATATATAATTAAAGAAGGTATTGTTAGAGTTACAAGGAAATTTAAAAAAATAAGAAAGTTAGAAAAAAATGATTATTTCGGTCATATTGGTTTAATTATGAAAATTCCATCATATTATACTTATAGTGTTGAAAGTAATGAAGTAATAATGTATGAAATACCATTTAAAATAATTAAAGGATTAGGTATTAAAGATATGTTATATAATTTATTTTTAAATACTATTCAACAATCAGAAAATATGAGTAAAATATTTATTCAAAACTATGATTATTTCTTCAATATATTCAAATTAAGATATTACGAAGCAAATGATATTGTTTTTGCAAAAGATGTATTAAAAAATAAAAAAATATGTATAATAATATCAGGTACACTTCGTCAAGAAAATAAAAATGAAATATTAGCTAAAAATGAAATGATATTTGGAGATTCAATAATAGATAAAAAAGAAAATCTAGAACAAAATATAATAAGTGAAGAAGAATCTTTAATATTAGAAGCTTCATGGGAAGAAATAGTTAAAGCAGGTGAAAATGACAGAAATAATAATTTAGATTTATGTGAAACAGTAGAAAATTTAAAAAGAGTACAAATATTATCAAATTTAAAAGAAACTCAATTTTTAGAACTTGCAAAAGTTGTTAATAAAGAAGTTTATCAAGATTCTGATTTAATATCTAAAGAAGGTGAAATTGCATGTAAATATTTTATTATTAAAAGTGGAAAAGTTAGAATGTATCAAAAAAAAAAATTTATTAGAGAATTAGAAGAAGGAAATTGCTTTGGAGAAATTCCTGGTATTACTGGAGAAATAAGATTATTTTCTGTTGTTTCTTATGGAAATACTGAATGTTATATTATTAATAAAGAAGATTTTGGATTATTAAATTCAAGTTTAATTAATCAAATTAAAAATCTATATTATTTAAATGATGTTAATATTGTTCTTTCTGATTTATTCTTTGTTAAAATTTTAGGAAATGGAAAATTCGGAAAAGTATTTTTAGTTCATAATCAAAAGCATTTTTATGCAATTAAATTTGCAAAAATTAAAAATATTTTAATGAATAAAAATTTAATGAGATATTATTATAATGAAAAGAAAATAATGTTACAAATAGATCATCCCTTTATATTAAAATTAGTGAAAACATTAAAAAACAATGAATATTTATTTTTTTTATTAGAATATATAGATGGAATAACATTAAAAACATATATAGAAAAGCGTAAAAAAAATTTAACAAAAAATACAAATATAACAGCATTTTACGGGGCAATATTATTAATAGTAATAAATTATTTACATAATAAGAGAATAATTCATAGAGACATAAAACCAGATAATTGTATGTTAGATAAAAATGGATATTTAAAATTAATAGATTTCGGAGTATCAAAAGAATTAAAAGATATAGATTCAACAAATACAATATGCGGAACACCACATTATTTAGCTCCTGAAATAATTATTGGCAAAGGTTATTCTTATAGTGCTGATTATTGGAGTTTAGGAATCACTATGTTTGAATTATTTTATGGTTATGTTCCCTTTGGACAAGGTTCTAAAGAAACCATGGATATTTATTATGAAATTCTTAATAAAAAATTAAGTCTTCCTTATGATCCAAAATTCAATGATATTAATTCTTTCTTTAAAATTATTTTAAGTAAAAATTTAATGCATAGAGTTTGTAATTTCCAATTGTTAAGAAGTCATCCTTTTTTCCATGAATTTGATTTTGATCAACTTTTAAATTATAATGTTAAAGCTCCTTATATTCCTGATAGTTATATTGATACTAGTGCTAATAATAATGTTAGTATGATTTCTATTTGTAATATGTCTATTAGTCAATATATGAATTCTATTGCTGGATATGAATTTGAAAATATTTCTTATGAAGAAGAATATTTAAAAGAAAAAAAATTTATTGATGATTTTTAATGCTTTTAAACTTTATTTTTTATTTTAATTTTTTATTTTTTATAAAGAAGATATTTAGTTTATTTTATATAATATTAAATATAAAGTAATATTAACCAAATATATTTTTTTGAAAAACAAATTTATTTTTTTGAAAAAAAATAAAAAATATGGGAGGGGTTCCAATAAAAAATATAAAAAATATAATTCCAGGACAAAATAAAAAAAAAACATTTCCAAATACATATAAAGGAAGAAAAGATAAATATGAATATCTTCATCAAACATGTGATGTTGCATTAATAGCTCAAAAAGCCCAAAATAAAATAAACGAAATAAATAATGCAAAAGAAAATGAAATAGATTATTTAGTTAGAAAATCATATATTGCATTTAAAAAAGATGTAGAAAAATTAAATTTAACTCAATATGATTATGAAGAAGTAATGTTTGATGAATGTACAAAAAGATTATTAAAAGATTTTATGATAATTGAAAATTATAATTTATTTAAAGAATTACCAAAATTATTTAAATTATATTTAAAAACTCCAGAAAAAATATCAATAGCAAAAGAAATATTAAAATTATATGAAAAAGTATTTCCTCAAAATTTAAAAGCAGTAATATATGATTTAACATCAGATAAATTAAAAGATTTACAACCAACAGTTTTTGATGGAATTAATAGAAACTTAAAATATAATAAAGAGTTTACCCCAGAAATTTTAACAATAATTTTATCACCAAATATTCTTCAAAAAGAATATTATTTATATGAATTTGCAGTTATGATTTTTAATATAAAAACAATAGAAATAATAACAATAATAATAAATGCAATTGATGAAAAAGGAAATGAATTAGAAGATTTTACATTTGATATATCTAATCATAAAATGTTTAATGTTCTTTTACAATCAGTTAGAAATAATAGAAATATTAAAGGACTTTTTATTCAATTTAATAAAGAAAATTCTAGTTTAGTTTTATCTCCTGAATCTTGTGAAGCTATTATTAAAAAAATTCAAAGTGAAACTTTATCTGCTTTTTATTTAGGCAATTTTGTTTTAGCTGAATCTCTTTTAGAAAGATTCTTATTTACCTTAAATAATTCTAAAGCTTTATTTTTTTTTGGATATGATTTAAGAAATAAAAATTATAAAATTATTAGAAAAAAATTTTTACCTATGATGAAAGGAAATAAAGGTATTCAAGCTTTTGCTATTACTGGTTTAAATGGAGAAGAAAAAGATAATGTTGCTTATATTGAAAAAGATGTTTTAGAAGGAAATAATAAAATTAAATTATTTTATGTTGGAGAACAAACTTTAGTACAATATCCTTTTGTTAAAAAACAACCTTCTTCTGATAGTAAAGAAAGTTTAGAAGATTAATTTTTTTATTTAAATTTTGATTTAAATTTTATTTCAATGTTTTATATTAATTTTTTTTAACTTATTTTTCTGATAAATGCACAATATCTAAAAAAATTTATTTTTATACCTTTTTAAAATTATTTATTATATTTCTTATATTTAAAAAAAATCATTTGGCTTCTTTAAGAAATTATACAGAAAAAAAATGTAGAATAATTATGTATTTTTTTCTTATTTTTTTAAATTAGATTAAAACTAATATAAATGTATTATTTAAAAAAGTTTGATTATTTATCATATAAAGCTCATTTTACTTTTAATGAAAAGGGAGATAAAAGATATAAGACATTAATAGGAGGAATATTAAGTTTATCATCAATAATATTATCATTTGCATTTATATGTTATTTTTTATATAGATTTTTAGAAAAACAAGATGCTTCACTGATTTATTCAATTGAAAAAGATTCTAAAATAAATATAACATATTCTCATAAACTTCCTTTTATGTTTAGATTAAGTGATACTTATTCAATTCCTTTATCTACATATAATTTATATAATGTAACTTTATTAGTTTGGTATAGTTACATTGATTTAGAAACTAATGAATTAATTCAAAAATATGATAATGTTACTGTTGAAAAATGTGATCTTAATATACATTTTGGAGAATATAAAAAATATTTTACTCATTTTTCTGATATTGACACTTATTTTTGTCCTAGACAAAGATTAAATAATCAAACTTTATATGGTATTTATGGTGATGAAAAAGAATTTATTTATTATGTATTTTATTTTTCAAAATGTATGGAAGATTCCAATAATATATGTTTAAAAAATGATGAAATGGATACAATATTATCATCAACTTTTTTAGATATTAAATATATATCTTATAATATTAATTCCTTTAAATCTAAAAATCCTAATGGAATTACTGTTGTTAGTGATAGATATATTGTTTCTAATACAGTTTATAAAAGAATTTGGTTATATTTTAATAAAATTAAATATATTACTGATAAAGGTTATTTTTTCCCTTCAAATATAAAAGAATACTTTCATCAATTTGACCATACAAAAATTGATGTTGATTTAAGAAATATGACTCAAAATATTATTCCCGAATCTTTTCTTACTATAATTATATTAAACAATGGAAATATTTGTACTTATAAAAAATATTATTTAAAAATTCAAGATTATTTAGCTACAATAGGAGGAATTATGAAAGTTTTAACTGTTATTTGTCAATATTTAAATTATTTTAATGCTAGTAATTCATATTATTGTAAATTAATCAAAGATTTTTTAATTGAAAATCAGATGCATAATAAAAAAATTAAAATTACTGATAATAATGTTGATAAAACTGAACAATATTTAAATAATCAAACTTATACTTTTCATAATAAATTAAATCTTCAAAAAATAAAAATTGAAAATTTGAACAAACCTCCATTAGTGGAAACCTTAAAACAAAAAGAAATTTTTGAATCAAAAATAAAAACAAAATGCTTACCTTTAATTTTAAGTACAAGAACGTATAATGACAAAAAAGAAATAATATGGTATATATCAAATATTAATAAAAGATTAAATATAATAAATATTTTAAATACCCTTGAACAAATAAATAAAATGAAGAGAGAATGTTTAGATCAATTTATAAATAACAAAGATAATTCTGTATCATTTTTAAATGATTATAAAATAATGAAAAATAATTTTTTTAATGATAGATGTTTAAATCGAACAAACCTGAAATAATTGAGTAAAATAATATAAATAAAAATTAATTCAGCAAAAAGTTAAATTTGAATAAATTTATAAATATAAATAAAAAGAAGGAAATAAATACCCTTTAAATGAATATTAAACTATTATTTAAATATTAATTAAAAAAATATTCAAATTAATAAAAAATGTAAAATAAGTAAAAAGTGGATTATATAGTTCTAAATATAATAATGAATATGTGGATTATACTCAAATCATTCTTATAGAAATAAAAATATGAATTTTTAACTTAATTTCTTAAAAAAAGTGAATTTAAAAAAATATTGTTAATTACTTATTTTTCTTCTTTTTTCTTTTTTTCTTCAATAGCTTCATTAAATCTATTTTCAAGTAAAAAATTAGCTAATTCTTCAACAGGATCATCAGGCATGTTCTTACAAATATTTAAAACTCCTTTAGCAAGTAAAGGCATAACATTTTCACTTAAATATCTTCTAATAACTTCAGATTTTTTTTCTAATAATTTTTTCTCTCTTTCTTTCAATTCATTTAATTTCTCTTCAACTAATTTTTCTTCGTTCTTTTTTTTTTCTTCTTCATTATTTTCAATTTCTTCATTTTTAATAGAATTATTCTTAGAAATTTCTTTAGATACTTTTTCTTTTTTTTCTTCTTCATCTTTAATATGTTTTTTCGAAAAATTTAATTTAGAATGATTATCTTCATGAACATTTTCATCATTATTTTTAATACTAATATCATGAGAATGTTCAAATTCTTCATTTAATAATTTTTCTTCTTCATTAAATATAAGATCTTCTTCTTTTAAAGGAATAATTTCATCTTCATCTAATAATCTTTCATAAGAATCAATTGGACCATTTCTTTCTAAATATTTAATTACTTTTTCAAATTGTTCATCAAAATGTTCCATTGATAAATTCTCTTTATATTCAAATACTTCAATTTTATTTTCAATAAAAAAATCAATTAATTTTTTACTTCCTTCAACATTACTTTCATTATTATTTTTATATAAATTATATCTTCTTAAAAATCTATTATCATAATCAAATTGTTTTTCATTATAATCATTAAACATTTTTAATTTATTTCTTAAAGATTCTTCAGTATAATCAGTAATAAAAATAACATGTTCGGGTAATAAATCACTTAAAATTTCTCTATTTTCATTTGTTTCTTCATTTTCTTTTTTTTCTTCATTTTCTTTTTTTTCTTCAGTTTCTTTTTTTTCTTCAGTTTCTTTTTTAATAGTATATAAATCAATACAATCTTGATATTGTTTAGGAAAATTATCATAAATATATCCTTTAGAAGAACAATCACTAGAATTTAATTTAGCTTTAATTAATTTAAAAGTTAAATCATTTGGTAATTTTTTTATTTGACTAGGATCAAAAGGAGGATCAGTTTTTTTTTTTCCTTTTCTATGTTCATATTCATCAGCAGCTTTAATAACTTCTTCTTCAATTTCAATAAATTTATTTCTAATTTCATCACCTAATTCATCATTTAAATTTTTACCCCATTCAATAATATTTAATATATTTAAATTAGGTAATTTTAATTTCTCACTTATTTTATTAGCTAAAGTACTTTTCCCTGAACAAGGAGGACCACAAATTAAAATTTTAACTGATTTTAAACCTCTATATATATTAAATTCATTTCTTATTATTTCATGATTTTCTGGTATTCCATATTCACAATGCCATTTAAAACCTTTTTTCTTATTATTTTCTTCATCATTATCATCTAATAATAAAATTGAAGGTTTTATTTTAACATCAATATTTAATTCAATAAAATTAGGAATATCAACTTGATCAATATTAAAATCATTTAAAGTAATGATTTTACCATTTCCAATAGCTTTACTTATATTTTTAATTATATTTTTCATAGAAGGATTTTTAGTTTTATCACAAGCAAGTACATAACTAATATTAGGTTTTTTTTCAATAATTTTTTTAATAAGTTGAATAAGATCTAATATATGAATTGTTGGAATTGAATTAATTCCATTTCCTAAAATTTGAATTGGGTTTCCAAGCCAAGATTTTCTAAAATATTCAAAAAAAATATCTTCTCCACAACCATATATAAATCCAGGACATATTATATATACTTTTAAATTTGGATTCAATATAGATAATGCTAATGTTTCCATTACTTTATATTGAAAATATTTTTTATGAGGAATTCTTTGACGATATTCTGATTCTTTATAATAATATATTCTTTCTTTTGGTTTTTTTTCTTCTTCTTTTTCTTCTTCTTTTTTATCTTCTTTGTTTTCTTCTTCTTTCTTTTCTTCTTCATCTTTTTTTTCTTCTTCGTCTTTTTTTTCTTCTTCTTTTTCTTCTTCTTTCTTTTCTTCTTTTTTATTCATATTTTGATTTAAATTTTTTTGATTTATTTGAGATTCTCTTTTTTTTGAACCCTTACTTTTTTCTGACATTTTATCTTTTTCTGAATTTTTATCTTCTTCATCATTAACATTATTATTGTCTTCTTCTTTTATTTTAATAGGAATATCAATATCAGGTTCAATAGGAGGAACAATAAATTCTTCATCATTAAAATTTTCAATATTTTTAATTTCTTCATCATTTTTAATTTTTAAAGGAGTATTAGCCCAAGTCATAATATTAGAAATTAAAATGAGAATTTTTTCATTTTCAAATTTTAAACTTTTTAATCCTTTAATAACAAATTCAACTTCAGATAAATTAGAATCATCTAAATTATAAATAATAATATCATTTGAAAAAACTTCTTGATTATAATTATATCCAATTTCTATTTCTATTTCTTTTGCTTCAAATAAATGAGGAAGTGGATCTCCTGATGTGTTTAATGTTCCCATAAAAATATTATTTATTTTCGGATTTTGAATGTAATCTGTTCTAAATTCTTCTATTATAAAATTTGAAAACCATGAATTCATGTTTGATAAAAATATTCTTCTTTCTTTTGAACTTACTTGCTTTTTACTCATTTTTTATTTTTTTAAATTAGAATTTTTAGTTATTAAATAAATATTTATTTATATATTTTTAAAAAATGATTTAAATCTCAAAAAAATTTTTATCTTTATCTATTACAAATATAATATTCTTTTTTATTTCAAAAACCTTTTATATCCAAAATAACAAAAATAAAAAAAAACTCAATTAAAAGATATAAAAAGGCTTTAATAACATATAAATAAAAATAATTAATTTTTACTACAACATCTTTTTTTTTCTTGTACATTAGTTTTTTTAAGAGTAAAATTTTCTTCTTTTGTTCTTCCACTTTTTTGAATAATATTTTGATAATTCGGATCAACAAAATACATTCCAAGTTCTTCAAATAATTCATTAACACCAACATCATTGAAAGCAGAAGTATTCTTAAAAACAGCATTAATCTCTTTAGCATAATTTCTAGCTTCTTCTTCTTTAACAACTTCATTTTCGATTAAATCACTTTTATTTCCTGCAATTCCAACAACTAAAAAAATAAATGAAAAAATAAAAAAAATAAATTTTACTTATATTTCCTTCACCATACATTTTTAATTGGGAATACCAAAAGTTTTTTATTTCTTCAAAAGATTCTTTTCTTGTTATATCATAAACGAAAATAGCAATTGAAGCATCTTTATAAAAAAATTTAGTTAATGAACGGTATCTTTCTTGACCTGCAGTGTCCCATATATCAAAAAGAATTTCTTTCTTTATTTTTGGAAGTTTTACTTGTTTTCTTGAGTAACTTGCTCCATTTGTTGATTCACATTTCTCATCAAATGAACCTGTCACATAACGAGATATTATACTTGTTTTTCCTACTCCTGATTCTCCTAAAAGAACTACTTTACAACTTGGAATTGATTTTGACATTTTTCTTTAAAGTGTTTTTTTATTTTTTATTTTTTTTTTTAATTAATTTAAATAAAACAGATGAAAGAAGGAAAATTAAATTTTTATATTCCTCAATTAGTTAATTCAAGTAAGAGTTATATTAAAGATTTTCAAAAAAAAATCCAATTAAGCAATTATCTTTCAAATTTTAATATGAGAGCTTCAAAAGATTTGAATAAATTTATTAATAATTCTACAACAAGATATCATGAAGTAAAAGCAGGAAATACAATTGACTCAACATTAAATCAAACAATGAAAGCCTATTCTCCTTTAAGTAATGCAATATTATCAAATAAATTTTATACTCAATTACAAACTAAAAATGATGAAGAAAAATTAAAGAAATTAATTAAAAAAGGACAAGATAATAAAATAATAATAAAACAAATAAGAGAAGAACAAATGAAAGATGAATATACAAATATTGAATTAAGATTTAGAGAATTTTTAAATGATTTAAATTTAGAAAAAAAAGGATTGAAAAAAGAAATATTGAATAAAAATGAAGATTTAAATTGGAAAATAAAAAATTTATCAAATTATTCTTCTGAAAAATGTAAAGCAGATACAATATATTTAGAACAAATAATAAAAGAAGATCAAAATTTATTTAATGATCAAATAACTCAATATTTTAATAGAACAAATAATTTAAAAGATGAAATTCCTAATTTAAGTCATGACGAACTAAAAAAGAAAAAACAAAAATTATTATATGTTAATATTGATAACTTAAAAATGTTAAAATATAATAAACCTATTAAAGCTCCTATTAATCTTAAAAAAAATATTATGGATGAAGATGAAATTGATTTAAAAAAATTTGTTCCTTATACTAAAAGTAATAAAAAACAAATTGAAAAAATTAAATTGTTAAGAAAAAGCCAATTTGATTTACCTAAAACAATTAAATATGATAATTTAAGCGAAGATGATTATTCTAATACAAGAAGAGTTGTCACTGAAGAAGCTAATAATTTATTCTTTTTAAAAGATAAATTTCAAAAGAAACAAAAAAATATTATGGACAAAGTTAATATTGAAATACCTGATATTAATGAATATTCTAATGTTATTAAACAAAAGCTAAAAGAAAGAAATTTAAAAAGAATAAGTGATAATTATAAAAGAGCTCAATTTTTATCTGAAGACGAACAAAAAAGATTAAACTTTAATCTAACTTTAAAAAATACTTTTGAAAAATGGAAATTAGATCCAAAAGAATTAGAACAACTTTATATATAAATAGCTTCAAAAAAATAAAAATTAAAAAATATATTAAAAAAAAATTAAAATAAAAAAATTAAAAAAAAATAAATAAATACCAATTAAAAAAAAACTTGAATATTCTAGAACTTAAGAAAAATGTTAAAAAAAGAAAAAAACAAAAAAAAAAATAAAAATATATAAAAAACAAGAAATAAAAAAATGACAACAGCAAAAGAATGGAAAGAGAAAGGTAACTCATTAGTAAAAGAACAGAAATACCAAGAAGCATTAGATTGTTATACTAAATCAATAGAATTAGATCCATCAGATCCAATATTATATTCAAATAGAGCAGCAATGTATAATAATTTAGGTAAATATGAAGAAGCAATAAAAGATGCTGATAAAGCAATTGAATTAAAACCAAATTATGGAAAAGCTTATTTAAGAAAAGGTTCTGCTTTAAGTAGTCAAAATAAAATTGATGAAGCTTTAAAAATTTATAAATTAGGTTTAGAAAAAGAACCTGAAAATAAACAATTAAAAGATGCTATTAATGAAATAGAACAAAATTTAAATAATCCTTTTATGAAAAATTATCCTAAATTATTTACTGATCCTAGAACTGCAAATTTAATGAAAGATCCTCAATTTAGAAATCTTATTGATTATGCTATGAAAGATCAAAAAATTTTATTACAAATGATTCAAACTGATCCTAGATTTATGGATGTTTTTTCTGTTTTAAGTGGAATAGATTTAACTAAAATGAATGAAGAAGCAAGAGAAGCTGAAAAAAAAAGAAAAGAAGAAGAAGATAAAAAAAAAAAAGAAGATGAAGAAAAAAAAAAAAAAGAAGAAGAAGAAAAAAAAAAAAAAGAAGAAGAAGATAAATATAATAATATGTCACCTGAAGAAAAAAAAGATGTAGATGATAATAAAAGAGCAGATGAAATAAAATTAAAAGGAAATGAAGAATTTAAAAAAAAAAATTTTGATGAAGCAATAAAATATTATAATGAAGCAAAAGAAATATATCCAAAAGAATTAGTATATTATTTGAATTTATCTCGATGTTATATGGAAAAAAAAGATTATGATAAAGCAATAGAATTATGTAAATATGTATGTGAAAATACCCAAGATTTTCATAAAAGAAGTACAGCATATGGAATAATAGGATATGCATATCAAAATCAAAATAAAATTAAAGAAGCAATTGAAGCTTTTGAATCATCTTTATTAGAAAAAAAAGATAATAGAATAAAAGAAGCATTAAAAGAAGCAGAAAAAATAAAAAAAAAATTAGAAGATGAAGCATATATAGATCCAGTAAAAGCAGAAGAAGAAAATGAAAAAGCGAAAGTATTATTCCAAAAAGGAAATTATCCAGAAGCTTTAAAAGTATATAATGAGACAATAAAAAGAAATCCAAATTTACCAAAATATTATACTAATAGAGCAACGTGTTTTATAAAATTATTAGAATTTCCATCAGCAATAAAAGATTGTGATAAAGCAATTGAAATAGATCCAAAAACAATAAGAGCATATCAAAAAAAAGCAACTTGTCATTTAATGATGAAAGAATATCATAAAAGTTTAGAATGTTGTGAATATGCTCTGAAATTATTTCCTGATGATGCTGAATTAAAAAATATATATAATAAAACTATTAGTGCTATTAATTATAGTTCTGGACAAGATGATGAAGAAAGAGTTAAACATGCTTATGCTGATCCACAAATTCAAGCTTTAATTAAAGATCCTAGAATTCAACAATTGTTTAAAGATTTACAAGAAAATCCAAAAAGTGCTAATGAAGCTATTATGAAAGATCCTTTTATTGCTGATGCTTTTAAAAAATTAGTTGCTTCAGGAATTATTAAAACTAAGTAATTATTTTAATAAGGATTAAAAATTTATTTTTTGTTTTTTATTTTTTTTTTTTTATTTTTTATAATTTTTGTTTATTTGATTAATTAAATTTAAGTTTAATTTATTATGTTTTTAATATAACAAATAGAATAAATATATATTTTTTAAATTTATATTTATTTTATTCAAGATGAAAACCTAAATTAGTTAATTTAGAAGTAATTAAAACTCCATTCACAGATTCATCATTAATAATATAAATTTTATTTCCTTCGCACCAAACATAACAATATCTTCCATTTTCAGATATTTCTAAAGTAAAAATAGGTTTATTTATTTTACAATCAATATTTTGTATTAATTCCATTTCCGGAAATTTTCTTATTTTAACACAACCGCTATCAGTACCATAAATTAAATAATCATTGAAATTTAAAGTATTAAAAATTTTAGGAGAATATATTTTCTCATCTTCATCACATTCACATATGAAACTTCCATTTATAGTAAATGATTTAAATTTATGTAATAAAGGAATGAAAATAGAAAATGAAGGTAAAGGACAATTTGAAATAAAAATAAATTTAGCATATATTCTATTATCATTGTCAATTTTAATAGATCTTATTAAACTTCTTTGTTCAATCACATAAATATTAACATAACCATCATAACTTACAGAACCACAAATGTCTAATTTATCACATATTGATATATATATTATTTCATCGAAATGATTGTAAAATTGAATTAATTTTTTTATTTTTCTTTGTTCTATTTTATAAAATATTAAAGTACCATTTTTACATCCACAGATTAAATTTCTTTCATCTTTTGATAAAGCAATATATGTTATTGGACTTCTATTATTTAGAATAATTTTTTCTGTTTTAGGAATATTATTTGTTATATTTTGATAATCTATTTTTGTTATTTCTATTTTGCCATTATAAAATCCTCCTTTTATCATTAAATCTCTATTTTTATTTATTATTATTGGACAATTACAATTACTTATTTTATAACTTAAAGATTTTTCTGTAGAACAACTTTTAATTTTTAATGGTTTTTGTTCTTTAATTGTAATATTTTGTTCAGTTAAACCAATTATTAAATTAAATATATAATTATTATTAGTTACACATAATAAAGTTCTATAATCAACTTCAATAATTTTTACAATTTGAGGAAAAACTTTTTGTTCTAATTTAAATAATTTTCCATTATTATAATTAAATAATAAAGAATTATAAGATTCACTTTCAATTACTTTATAAACAAATTTATTACCTTTAATTAAAAATTTTCCAGTTGATTCAGTTAAATGTATATTTATTTGATAATATTTATTAATAGAAATTTTACTTTTAGATTCTTCATTAAATAATTTTCTTGGTGTCATTCCCATTTCAACCATTCCCATTAAAGCATTTTTAGTATCTTCATCTTTTATATTTTCAATATCAATAAAATTTAAATAAGTATTTGATTGAAAAATATTATTTAACTCTTCACTTTTTTTTCCCTTTTGACAATAACCAAAAATTAAATCAATCCATTTATTAATTTTAATATTTTTGTTTTCAAGAATTTTTCTCATTAAAATAATAACTTTATAACTTTTATTTTTAGCCCAATTTGGTAAAATTACATTTTCACTAAAATTATCAGAAGAATAACCTTGAAGGAAATTTATATTATTAATATTATTAAAAATTTCAGGTAAATAAAAAAATTCTGGAGTTAATTCTCTTAAATCAACTTTTTCACTAATAGCATTTTCAAAAGTATTTTGTAAAGAATTAAATAATCTATCTGGATCATCAAATCTATTTCCTTGAATTTCAATTAATATTTCAGCAAAAGGAAAAATTCTAGTTAAATAAAGAGAAACATATGTTGGATTAGAATAATGAGAACCATAATAATAAGGTGTTTGATTTAAATCCATTGGATTAAAATCTTCTATATTATCATTATCTTGGTTTTTACTTTTTTTATATTTTTGAAAATATTTATTTCCTTCTTCTAATAATTTATAATAATCAATATTTGGATTATTTTCTAAAAAATCTTGTTTCATAGAATTATAAGTTTCTAAATATTCTTCTTTTCTATTATTTGAATTTGTAGAAATATCCATCATTCCAATTGGAATATCTAATTTACGTAAATTATTTTCTAATTTTATATCAATTTCATCATCAGCATAATTTGTTATTACCCAAGGAAAAACTGGATATTGACTTAAATCTAAAAATGATCTATTACCTAATAAATTTAACCACATTAAATATTCTAATGTTGAAATTTTATAATTTATATATTCATCTATTATTCTTTTTAATTTATATGGAGAGTGTTTTTTATTTAAATTATCATATGCTATTATATTTTTATCTGTGTCTTTTATTTCTATTGGATTTTCTAAATGAGATAAAATATTATCTAAAAATTCTTGAATTTTGGTTTTTGAATTAAAATTAAAATAATAACTTTTATTGTTTTTTGTTAATATTTCTATTGCTGTATTTAGGTAAAAATAATTTTTTTTTAATATTAATTTTATATTATTATACTTTATTGTAAGATTTATTATATCTTTATCTGAATATCTTGATTTAAATATTGAACCAAAACATATATTTTTTTCTTTAAAATATGTTATTTCTTTTTTATATTCTTCACATTTGTGATTGAAATTTTTTATAAATATTATTTTTTGAGAATCTAATGTCATTATCCCTCTTATATGATGAGTTGCTTTTATTAAACAACATTCTATAAAGATTGTCTCATATTTTTTTTTGTTTTCTGAATTTATTTTATTATTTTCTAGAAAATCTTTAACATTTAAATTTTCTAAATTTTTTAATTGAAAATCTATTTTTTTTGGAATAATTGTTAAATAATATTTCCATAATTTAGGATATGCTGTTTTATATATATTTTCTAAATAATTAAACCCATATTCATTTTTAATAAATATTTCATCATAAACATTTGTATTTTCGATATTAATTTCTTCTTTTTTTTCTTCTTCTTTTTTAATTTCTTCTTCTTTCTGAATATCATTTTCTTCACTTATTTTATTTTCAATATATAATTTTGAATCATTTAATACATCATCAATATCTAAATTAATGTAATAATTTTTATTATCGTCTTTAAAAATTTTATTTTTATCAAATTGTGAAAAGTTTGGAAAATAATAATTAATATCTAGTATAGGAACTAAAATAGTTTTTATCATTTCTCCAGAATAATGATTTTTTATTTTTAATTTTAAATTTTCAGGATGTTCATAAAATAAATTTTTATCAGACCAAGAACCTATCCAAGAAAATAATTTTTTCTTAACTTTTTTATATTGATTCCTTTTTATTTTATCTTTGAAAAAATTTAAAGACAATAATTTTTCATATTCTTTTTCTAAAAAATCAACTTTTTGAAGAATAATATCTTCAATTTTATATTTAAAGTTAATATAACTTTCATTTTGTTTTTTATAAACATTTTCTTTTTCTTCAGGATAAAAAAGGATTATAAAATTATTTATTTGTTCATTATAAGTATTAATAATTTTAACATAATTTCTTAAATTAAATAAATTATAATTTAAATTTTTATCATCAATTAAAAGTTCAATTGAAATTTGAATTGCATCATCACTTTTTAATATATTTTCAGGATAATAATTATAATTTATACCATTATTATTTAGATTAATATTTTCATTTTGTTTTAAAATTTCATTTTCATTTATAACTTTATAATCAAATAATCTTACAATTGCACTTTTTGAAAGATCTTCAACTTTATAATAATTTTGCTTTGAATAAGAAGGATTTGAATGTTTCATTTTTATAATATTAAGGAAAATTTCATTTATATATGTTTTTATTATATTATTATACATTTCTTCATTTTTCTTTTTTAGAAATAATAAACCAAAAGTTAATATATTTAATAATAAATCTTGAATAGAATCATACATATCATTTTTTTGTGATGATATATTTATGGAAATTAATATACAAAAAATTATTAATTTCTCAAATTCTTTTATTTTTGAATTATTAACTATTAAATTTAAATTATCTCCATCTGTTATTTCAACTTCTATACTCAATCCAATAAATAAAATTTCAATAATAGTTATTAATTCATAATTAGTAATTTTCATAGAAAAAAGATTTTTAAATTTATTATATAAAATATTTTTTTTCTTTTGAACAAATCCTCCTTCTTTAACAGCATATTTATAATATTTATTATTATTGATTTTATCTAATTCAATTGATAATAATTCCATTAAAAATGATAAATTTAAAATATCACTTCTATTATTTAATATTTTTTTAAATAATTCATTATCTTCCCATATAATATTATTATTTCTATTTCCTAATGAAACACCTTTTATTATACAATTTGGAATACATTGATTAAAAAGTGATGAATCTAAATTATCATTTTCATATTCATTTAAATTATTATGAATGAACATAAATTCAAAAATATATATTATTCTATAATCATTCAGAGAATCTTTTTCTTTTTCTAATAATTTTAGATATAATTTTCTTGTTACTTCTTTTATTTTTTTATATTTTTTTTCTTCTAAATTTAATTTTTTAAGAAATAATAAATATATATTTATATATTTTATTTTCTTTTTTTGGTTTAATTCATCTGTGGTTAAATCAATTAAAATTAAAAATAAATTGAAATAATTGTTTATTAACATATTTGTAAATTCACTTGATTCACTTTTAATAGAATATATATATATTGATTGTATTATCCAACAATAAAAAGTAAAATTTTTAAATAAATCAATAATTATTTCATTTGATTTTTTATAAAAATTTTCTATTAAAATAATAAATTTCAATGTATTTTTTTCATCAATATAATTTGAACATAATTGCATCATTAAATGAAAAAAATGTGAATTAAATTTTAAAGTATTATTTAAACAAGAATTAAAATAAGTAAACAGTAAAATAAACATATTATTTTTTTGTTGATTATAAATTGATTGATTAAAATATTTATTAAGTTTTTCAGTTTTATTTTTCCTTTCTCTTTTAATTATATTATTATCAAGATTTATATATTCATCTTTTGGGTCTTTAAAAATAAATGGTTTAAAAATATTATTATTTTCTAATTTTTCTTGTTCTTTTTCAATATATAAATTTTCAGATATTAAATTTTCAATTATAAACAGATAAAATATTTTATCATATTTTTTTTCAATTAAAAATGTGTCAAGTTCTTTAGATAATTGTCCCATCCAACAAATTAATAATTCAATTAATTTATTTTTGACATCTTGTAAACCAATACTAAAAACAAAAAGATATATTTCAATAAAATTATTTTTAAGTAAGAATTCAAAAAATTTTTTCTTGATTTTAATATCATTATCTTGTGAAAAATAATTTATAAGTAAATCAATGATTAAAATTTGTATACAAGGTGAATTATCTAACATCAGAATATTAAAGATATTTAACAATTCATCCCAATTATTTATATTATTTTCTAAATAAAATAATAATAGAATTTTTAATAAATTATCTAAAATATTTCTTAAAGACATTTTATTTTTTTTTATATCATTTTCACAGTCAAAATTATCTTTTTTAAATAAATTAGAATGATATTCACAACAAAATGAATTATATCTTGATTGATCGTAAAATCTTAGTAGTAAACACAAAGAAGAAACTAACATCTTTTTTATTTTATCTTTATAAAGATCATTTAATGTTAATAAATCTTTCCAATATTTGAAAATATTTTCTTTTTCCTTAATTTTAATAATAAATTGTTCATTTAGAAATATATTACTTAAAAAAGAATTATCTTCACAAACAGCTAATCCATTTGTTTCATGAACATTAAAAAAAGTAATTTCAATACATTTAAAAATAATTCTTTGAGTAAATAATTCATGAGGGATTTTTCTAATAAAAATAGATAAAGAATAAAAGAAATTATTATAAATACAATCTTTTAAATTATAAAGATTTTCAACAACAATGGAAGAAATTAAGTTTAAAAATTGATAAAAAACTTCTTCAGATAAAATATTATTATCAATATTATTATATTTATTAGAAGAAATCATTAATTCTAATATAGGTAATAAATTATTTATTCCTCCTAAAAGTCCTATTTCAACATCATAATAAGTATTAACTCCATCAATATTACTTAAATAACCTCTGAAATTACCACAAATATCATCTAAATAATTTTTTTTTTTATTATATAAAAAAGGAGTAAATAAAATAAAAATGTTATTTAAATTTGTTTTATTAATATCTAAAATTATTTGGGATTTTATTTTTCATGAATTTTTAAACTTTTCTTTTTTATTTCTTTTTTTATAAATTCTGTAATATCTATTTCATTATTTTTTGATTCAAATTTAGAAAAAAAATATTCTGTTATTTGATATGAATAAAATCCATATTTTAAATTAAAAAGTAATTGAATAAAATCTTCATTTACTGATTGATAATAAAAAAAAATAGAAGAAACTTCTCCTATTAAATTTTCAAAAAATTTAAATTGAGAAATTTGAAAATTTTCTGTATTTAATATTTTTTTTGAGTAAAATATTTTTTGATTATTTAAATATAAATATAATTTATCATTTATTTTTATATTAACTGCAAAAAAATTCCATTCACCATATTTAAAATCATCTTTTTTTAATTTACAGACATAAGATAATTGTTCGAATATTTTAATATTAATAACATTTTTTTTAATAATTGAAATTTTAATATTATCTTCTTCAAAAAATAAATTTATTAAATTAATTTCTGAATTTTTATTTAATATAAAAAATTCATCAATAATCTCTTCATTTATTCTTATCCAGAAACAAATAAATAAACCAAATTTTATTATAGGATTATCTGCATTTATTATTATTGATTTATGTTCTTGTAATTTAAAAAAACAACAACTATTTATTCCGTTAAAATAAATATAATTTTTATTTTTACTTTCATTTTCAGAATTATTAATTTTTTTATTTTGTAATAATAATTGTAATAATTTTAAATGTTTTAAAAGATATTTTTCAGTTAATTTAATTGTTGAATTATTTGTGTAATATTTAGATAAATTTTGATATATTATATCAGTTGATTTCCTATCAATTAAGATATTTTGAAAACATAAATTTATTAAATTAAATATATTCTCTTCTTCTTCTATTGTTTGTAAATATAATTTTATTAAAGATTCCATAAAATTATATTTACAATATTGACATTCTCTACAAAAAAAATTTATTAAATGTGGATTTTCTTTAAATAATAATTCAAGATTTTTTATTAATTGAATTTTATCATTATATGAATATTCTTCACTTAAAAAATAGGAAGGGATTTTTATTATATTAGTTGTATCTTTTAAAATTGGGATAAATTTTTTTTTTTCTTTATTTGAAGAAACATGGAAAATCGGTATTAAAAAAGAAGATAATTCATTTATTTCTGACATTAATTTTTTAAATAAGATTATAAATTAAAATTAAAAAAATTAAAAATGAGAAATTTTTTACTTTTAGTGATTTTTAAATTAATTATGCTGGAAACAATGGATGAAATGTATTCTAATTTAAATTATGCTTGTAAAAATCATTCAATTTTTTGTCCAATGAATGAAGCAATAGAAAAAGTATTTTATATTTATCAATATGAAGAAAATAATTTAAATATTAAAGAAAATGAAACAGAAATTCAAGTTATTTCTTCTAAAATTCACTTTTTAGAACCTAAATGTTTTAATATTTCTTATCATGTTAATAATACTCATTATTTTATAAAGAAAAAGGATTGTAGTGTTTTAATTATTTCTATATTAGATATTGGGAAACAATATAATAATATTGTTTATTTTAATAACTTTTTAATGGAATTATTAATCAAAGAAATGGTATTTGCCACTAAAATAGGAGAACATGAAATAAATATTAATTTTACTTTTCAAAATGAACCAATTAATTATAATAAGAATGAACCTCTTTTTAATATTCCTTTAATTAAAAATCAAATTGAAAAAGAATTTAAAAGAATTGGTAATGATTTAAAAAAATTATACATGGATGATTTAACAAATAAATTTTTATTAAGCGACGCTGATACAAATTTAGAAAGAGTTTTTAATTTTTTATATAGAAATGGTCCATTTTTTTTTTCTCAAGAATATAATATAACATATTTATCTTATGATTCATTTGTTTATAATTATTTTATTATTGATTCAGATACTATTTTTATAAGTAATTTATCAGTTGTTTTTGAATATGCTATTGATTATAATATTGATTATAATGAAGGATTATTTATTATAAGTGATTTTATTTATACAAAAAATAAAGATTTCTCTAATTCTACTAGATCATTTGAATTTATTGCTTATACTGAATTAGATATTTATAAACAAAATTTTATTTTAAATAAATTTTATGAAAATTTTCGAATTGCAGTTAAAAATTATACTAATATTGTAACTCACACTAATAATAAAGCTGTTAAACAAGTATTTAATTAATTTTAGTTAAATTTAATTTATTTTATTTTATATTTATAATGATATTTAATATTACTCCAATTTAATTTATCATTAAATAAATTAAATAAAGAGTAGAAAATCAAGAAAAATATATATGAATTCAAAAACATTTGTAAAAATTTATTGAAATAAAAAAGTAATATAGATTTAATAAATTTTCTTAAAATATTAATTTAAATAAAAAGATTATTTAATTAGAATAAGTAGAATGATGAAAAAGAATGAATTCATATTCTAAGGAAATTTGAAAAAATAACTTTAATTATTTATCTTAATAGTTGTAATTCCTTTTTTTAGAAATAAAACATAAAAGAATAATGAGTAAAGTTGATAAAAAAGTAAAAAAATTTTAAAAAAAAAATATTGTTTGATTAATTATTGAACTTAACCAAAAATAAATGGAATTTGAATTTTTTAAAACCATATTAAATAAATCAAAAAAATAATAATATTAATAATAATTACAACATAATTAATTATTATAATTATATTTAATAATAAATTGAATGAAATTAATAGTTTATTTTTTCGATTAATTTTTAATATAGTATTTTAGTAATGAATGATGATATAAAGATAATTATTAATTAAATTAAAAAAAATACTAATTGTTAATTAAAATATCTCTAATGAAGAAAAAAATTAAATAAAAATTCTACTCCAAATCCAATAAATATAATAACCCAAAAAAACAATATATACAAAGTAGAATAAACCTATGAAAAAAAAATATAAAATATCAAAAAAAAAAATAATAAAAAAAAATAAAAATTCCTTAAAAAAAATCTTGAATAACCAAATTCCTAATGAAAATCCCATTTAAAAAAATAAAAAATTATTATAAATAAAAAAAAATGATAAGCAAATCCCATTTCATAGGAGAGCACATAGCAAACATAAACCAATCATACAATTTCATAAAGGAGTTAGGTCAAGGTTCATACGGTCATGTATTACGTGTTCAAAACATAGCAACAGGTCACATCTATGCATGTAAGAAGATGAACAAGCGTAAAATAACAAACAAAGCTCGTTTCAAAACAGAAATAGATTTACTTCGTGCAACAGATCATCCAAACATAATAAAATTATATGACATATTTGAAGACAATGTTTTTATATATTTAATAATGGAAGAATGTACAGGAGGAGAATTTTTTGATAGATTAGCAAAGAGAGCAAAACAGAATAAAATGTACACAGAAAAAGATGCAGCAAAGATATTAAAACAAATACTACAAGCAGTAAATTATTTACATGCACATGGAGTATGTCATCGTGATTTAAAACCAGAAAATATATTATTTAGTACAATAGCAGAAGATTCACAAGTTAAATTAATAGATTTTGGTTTGAGTAAAGTTTTCGATGGTGATAATAATACTATGAAAGGAGCTGTTGGAACTACTTTTTATATGGCTCCTGAAGTTATTACTGGGAAATATAATGAAAAATGTGATGTTTGGGCTTGTGGAGTTATTATGTATATTATGCTTTGTGGAAAACCTCCTTTTTATAGTAGTGATGAAGAAGAATTAAAACAAAAAATCTGCTCTATGAAATTCGATATGAATTATAAAGAATTTGAAAATGTTAGTCAAGATGCTAAAGATATTATTAAAAGTATTTTTGTCCCTATGGAACAAAGACCTTCTGCTTCTGATATTTTAGATACTAAATGGATTAAAGAAAATGCTCCTCATGCCAAAAATTTAGCTATTGGTGTTGATTGGAAACATATTAGAGATTATAGTAATTTAAATCTTATGCAAAAAAGTGTTATTAATTTCACTGCTTTTCATTTAAATGAAGAAGATACAATGAAATTTGTAGAAATGTTTAAATCACTTGATGAAAATAATGATGGTGTTTTATCAATGGAAGAAATAAGAAAAGGAGTTGAAGAATGTAAATTTGAAGGAAATATGAATGCTGATGATGTTGTTAATATGTTTAATGAAATGGACGTTGATAAAAATGGTTTAGTAAATTACACTGAATTTGTTTCTGCTTTAATGGATTATAGAAAAATGGTTAAAAAAGAACAATTACTTGAATGCTTTAAAAGTTATGATACTGATGGTTCTGGTAAAATATCTTTTGAAGAATTTTGTGATATGATTAAACCACAAAATGAAGAAGAAAAAAAAGAACTTTTTCAATTATATAGTAAATTTGATGATAATGGAGATGGGGAAATTGATTTTGAAGAATTTGTTAATGGGTTTAACAATATGTGAAACAAATTTAAATTTGGAAATATTATTTCTTTAAAAAAAGAAAAATTGTGCTTTATTTTATTAACATATTATTATTATTATTATTATAGTTATTCATTGCTTTTTTTATATTTTTTTTGAAGGGGTTTTATTATATATTTTTTTAAAGGTTTTTAAATTGAAGTTTTTGAACTTTATTATTATAATTTTTTTTGTTTTTTTATTCTTTTGATTAATTAATTAATATATAAAATTTAATTAAATAAAAAAATAATAATTCCTTTATTAAAAATTCTATATATTAAATAAAATGAAATCAATAATTCGAAAAGAAAGTATTTTAATGTTTCTAAATTCTTCCTTTACTTCATTATCAGAATCAAAATTAAATTCAATTTCAGAATTACAAAATCCAAAAATAATCCAAAAAATAATATCAGAATTTGAGGAAAATTTTTTTAAAGACTTAAATTTAATTCCAGATGAAACAGACTCAACCCGAAATTACAACATGAATATAATATATCAAAGAATTCAAAATTTTTTTCAATATGTAGTAAAAAATCAATTAGAGCAAAATTACTTTAATCCAAATGATACAAGTGATATAAATTTAATTAAATTAGGTCAATTATTAATAGCAATATCAGCTCAATGTGAAAAAAGAGAATATTATTTAACAATAATGACAAATTTATCTGAAAATATATCAAATGAATTAATGCAAATATTAATTGAATTAATTCCAGTTGAAGAAAATGAAGAAAAACCAAAAAGTGAAACAAATAATGTTGAAGATGAAGATAAAGAAAATGAAAATACAATGTTATGGTTTAGAGTTGAAAATGCTGAGAAAGAATGTTTAAAATTAACTGATGAAATTCAAGAAATGCAAAATAAAATTACTGATTTAACTAGACAAAATTATACTTATGAATTAAATTTAAAAGAAAGTGAAGCTAAATATAATGAATTAATTGCTACTGTTGAAAAAAGAGAAAGTGAAAATATACAAAATAATCAAAATGAATATGAATTTAATATTAATTTATCTATTCAATTAAGTGAATTAAAAGGAAAATTAGATGCTAAAGAAAAAAGCTTTAATGAATTAAAAAATAGAACTGAACAAAAAATTGAAGATTTAAATAATCTAATTATTACTCTAAGAAAAGAAAATGGAATTTTAAAAGAAAATTCTGTTAAATATGAAGTTTTAAAAAAACAAATGAAAAAAATTTCTATGGAAGATATGTATGCTATTAAACAAAGACTATTACAATGTGAAAGAAGTAATAAAGAAAAAGATGATGAAATTAAAAGATTAAAAAATTTAGATGATAGAACTATTTTATTAAAAAAAATAGAAGAATTAAATTCTAACATTGTTTTACTTGAAGATAAAAATAATCAAATAAAAAATGAAAATAATTCTTATAGAATGAAAATTATTAAAAATGAAGGAGAAATTAATCAATTAAAAGAACAAATAAGAAATTTATCAGAAGATAAAAACAATAATAATAATAATAATAATAATAATAATAATAATAATAATAATAATAATAATAATAATAATAATAATAATAATAATGAAAAAGAAGAAATTCATGGTATTA